>Ga0207416_1000860_pt1 | contig 46474 bp, 34 predicted proteins | sample PaiPotPPM11metaG_FD_184107 | JGI IMG/M metagenome (GOLD analysis project Ga0207416, IMG submission 184107) | Iron sulfur acid spring bacterial and archeal communities from Banff, Canada, to study Microbial Dark Matter (Phase II) - Paint Pots PPM... ...
ACGCAATCCATTGGCGTTGACTATCACGTCGTGCCCGAGAGTGCGCCCTCTGGCGTGTACCCGTCGAATTGGAGCATTGCGCCGAGCAGCAGTGAGTAACCGAGTACGCAGCAACAAAAAATCCAAAACAGGAGGACAATGAATCGGTTAGAAAAAAGCTCATTGCAGCTACGTGAGCATCGACAAGAGCAGTACCGTCACCTTTACTTTTTGGTCGAGCGCGTTCTTTCCGCCTACCTCAAGGTTGCGGAATTAGCACCGATAGCTGCGATGCAGTACGATCCAGATTTTCCGCAACAGAATACGTTGTCCCGTGTGAGTCTTGATTACCGCATCGACATTGAACGGGCAACGGAGACGGCCCTAGAGGGTTTCCCAGCCCTACAAAAAGCGTGGTTCGATCTTGCCGAGAATGGCAAAGTTTCGGCTGCATTGCAGCGATCCATCGTCACGAAATGCGGGAGAGCTTACAAGTACCTTGACCCCAACGTCTACTTCGGACGTGGGAGGGCCGCATGAGAAAAGCCATGCTGTGCCCTGATTGCGGACGCCTAGTGAACGTCAAAGCGATTGACAGCCGCGTGACTCTTGCGTGCGGGCACATTAGACCGTTTGGTTTGCTGCCTGCCAAGGGCGTCTCTCTGGAGGACGTAATCGCTAATAACGACGATGCTATTAGACTCTTCCCGCTTGATCTAAGTGGGGTGAGGCGATGAACGGTCTCGGTGAATGGAGGTGTCGGAATTATCACGTGGCAGCCTTCCTCCGTTATTGCCTGCCGGACGGCGCGCACCTCGAAACGATCATCGAACAAACCGGCCCGCTGTTTGTATTCGAGAACACGGAACGATGTCGTGAATTATCGAATCTGTACTACAACGATCCAGAGCCGATTGCGATAGGCGACCTCAAGGCGTTTGTGGATCAAACGAAATTACTGAGAACTACAGTCACGGCAGCACGGAGCAGCCCTGACCAGCGTTGGGAGAACAAGGAGAGCAAGGAGATATGAACACAAAGAGAACTATGAGTGGCAACGCCGATCTTAGTGGCGAGACCGTGGGTACCCTACGTGTTGGAGCGATGGTGAGTCGCCGTCCTTTACCGCGCTATGAAACAACATGCGAACGATGCGGAGCGCAATCGACAACGGGGCAAAAAGAACTAGTCCAAGGGAATTGTTATTGCCGGAACTCGGCATGTGGCAAAGACGGCCTGTACGAAGAACTTTCAATGACCCCAGCCAAGTACGCTCGTCAGTTGAAAGCGCGAGAGCAAGAGAAAATCGACGGGATAGCGCAGCAAGTCAAAGAGAAAGCCAACGCCATAGCGCGATTGCAGCGTGACCAGATTGCAAAAGGCGTAGATGACGAGTGGAACCTCCGCCGTATCGATCCTGAGTGTTGCGAGATTACGATGACGGTTGCGCAGGCCGATTCCTACAACCGCGAACAGTACCGGCTTTTCACAGCGGCGACTCCGAATTGGTATCCCACATCTGAAAATATCAACACGATGCAGGGATACTTGACCCGGAACGGTTGCGTTTCGATTGTGTCAGAGAAGATGCTCACAGCGGCCTTTCGCCGTCTGGATTCGTATGGTCTCTTAGCTCATCAGCCCGTACCCGAACCGGCCCGGCAAGCGCAATCAGAAACGGCATTCACCGAACGTGCGCCCCAGCCTCCCAAGAGGAAAGAGTCTGAAGAAGGATGGGATTTGTCGAACGGCGAACGTCGGATGTACACGCCGTATGAAATCGACCGTATGAGTGGTGATGAATACCGCCGCGTGTTCCGCCTTTATGGTGAACGCGCACCCATCGTTCCCAATCACGCGGCCTTCTAGGAAACCAAAATGACGACAATACACATGGTCGATAGAGACGCAGCGGTCGCACTGGCGAAGGCGGTATCGAATACGCTTGAACCGGAGCAAGTCGAAACAGACGATAGCTTCGCAGCCGGTATTGCAGACCTGCATGAGCAAATTAACGTCGCAAGGGAACAGCTTGCGCGTTTGGAATCCGAGTTGGACGCCCTAGCATTGGGCGGCCCATCACAAGAGTAGGGCGCGTGTCTTCTCCCAAACCGCCTAGCAGTCGCGCCCGCCGTGTGTTTCCTTTCTCACACGGTTCATCACTGCTAGGCAAGCCACTAAAGTAAAACCCTCTTCCCAGTGTGACCTGAGAAGAGGGGTAAGGTGCATCAATCCTCCTTTGACGCAGTTGATTCATCGGGGACGAGGTTTGCACTTCCGCCAGAAGTCAACGCTGCCGTTGGCTAGTGAAAGAAGCAAACCTAATCCCTTGAGTACAAGGAATAGGTGTTGCATTTTGGACTCCTAGTTCTAGCCCTCTCCCTCCTCTGTGAGAGGGGCCGCTAGAAATCTAGCATCGCCCTTGGGCGCGTATCCATCCCACAAACGGATAGGCCCTGACCGTACGCCGTACGCCCCGCAGCATCCCCCCTTAGACCCATTGCGGTCACTCTCAGAACCGTCAGAACCCCTGTGTAGCGGGGCACTGTAGCGTCTAGGACGCGCCACCGTGCATCGGGTGACCTCGTATACCCTGTTTCGTTCTAGAGGCTCTACGTGCGTCTGTCCCAAGGCTCACATAAACGTTCTGCGCTTGAACACCGCAACGTCGGAGGCGGACAGCCAATCTCACGTCGTGCAACAGAAGTGCGGACTTCGTTGTGGTCACGTTTGCTTTTGTGGTGGTATCCGCGCAGCGGATTGCTTCGTATCATCGGGGGTGGGATGACGCTGAAGCTTGTGCTGCATAAATCTGTACTGGAGTTCGCCTTTGCCGTCAGGGCGGAACCGCTCACCACACGCCGAACATTCAAAATCGTTCGTTGTCTTCCCGGTATCATCCACGACTGTTCTCAGATATGCCAGAGTCGCCATTTTCAAAGGCTACGCCCAGTGGGGAGAGTACAGCAATGCAGAGAAGCCAGCCGGTTGAGCGTATGATGTTTCATGCCCGAACTCATAGACCCTTCGGTCAATCACTTCCTCCATCGACGTGACTCCTACAGAGTGTTTCACTCAGTCTGTCTTACCTGCTTTCAGCCTGTCGCCAAAAACCCCATAGAGTCCAAGCTTGCCAAGGGGGAAGAAGAGCACAAGTGCGAAGGGCGACCGCGACACCAATACCCGGGCGCGATAGAGCAAAATTGACCAGACTAACGGGCTAAGATTCGAGTAGATTGCGCTCATGAACGCCGACGCGATACGAATACTGACCGTGGAACGCGATGGTTACGACGGTATATATGTGACATTCTCGGACGGAACGTGCGCCGGGTATGTCATAGAAGAGCTACTAGAACTGAGGCCACGCCGCGAACCTACCCGGTCTAGAGTAAGCTCAAGCGATGGCGAAGCCGCTCACGATTAGGATTGCCAATGCACTCAACGATTCAACCGTGATTATCGAACTGTCGGACGGGAGAGCAATGGCACTGACTGTCAAGCAAATGCTCGCGCTCAACCTGCCCGTCCTACCTAAACGCCGACGATAATTTGAATGGGAGTCAGATGGCACTGGAGAGCGTGGCCACGATTCTTGAGCGTACGACCCTTTCCACTATTCAGGATTGGTATGAGCGAGTCCTTCGTAACGACGGGTTGAAGGCCATTCCGATGACCCGCGAACAACGCTGCGCCCATCTCCCTCAAGTCTTTCGAGACCTAGTATCCCGTCTCCGCTCTCCCACTGTCCCCGGCACGGAAGCGCACCATTCTGAGCGAGCCGTAGAGCATGGAATCGCTCGACACAATCAGGGGTACAGTGCCGCGATGATGGTTGACGAATCGGGCATGTTGGAGGTAAGCATCTACAATTCTCTGCATGTAAATCGGGGTTCTATTGACTCCTACCGGCTGTTGCTTGACGTGATGACCATTGCGGACGAGGTTGACGCGCAACTGAGTTGCGCCGTGGCGTCCTACGTTGCTGAATCGCACCGCACCTCTCGCAGCGAGCTTTAGTCTCTGCGCAGGGACGCGATGACGGCAAGAAATCCGCCCGGCCCGCCTGCCCTTCTATCCTCAAACTAATCAGATACTCGTACACCATAACTCCCTGTAGCCATTGGGTTTATGCTTGACACGCGACCCCGATAAGGAGTAAATTAGTAGATAGTCGAAGGTTTGGTTTTCGCGCCCGAATCAGGCGTAGGTAGCAATGCAGCACCCAAGCCGATGTGACTCCCTTGCAGTTCATGCGAGGTAGAGCGATTGCCCTGACGCTGGGAACATGGTTCACCTTGAACGCACAACTTGTATCGCCTATCGTTGGCGTCCCCGTAGGGATTGCCAGCGTTGGAGCCGGTCTGCAAAGCGTATTCGTTACGCCCGCATCCCCGGCCCCGAAAGCGTATCGCAACTTCTTTGCGAAACCAGATCGCAAGCGGGTTAGACTCGACAGCACGACTGGTTCTACAGCACGGAATGGAGATTCTGTGCAACGTAGACGCTTTCAACGTGGCAGTGTCCACTTGAACTCTTGCAAGACGCTTTGGATGGGTGCATACACCGAGTATGCTCTTGACCCCAATGGCGCGGAGAAACGGATTCGTAAACAAGTCGTCCTTAGTCCGGTGAAGATCGGTGAGAAGAGCACAGGCAAACGGGAAGCGCAGAGACTTTTGCAACCCTTCGTTGACCGTGCGAATCTCGCTCTATCGTCTCCGGTGAACGGGCGCAAGTCAGCAACCTTCGATGTGTTCGCGGACATCTGGGAGAGGGATTACCTCTCGCTCTCTAAGCCCTCGACACAATCAGCCGCACGGAGCAACTTGAAAAGGCTACGTGCAGAATTCGGACAGCGGGACATGCGGAGCATAGACGCGGGTGACCTCCAACGATTCGTTGCTACCAGCATGAGGGCAGAACTCAGCCCAAAGACAATCCGCAACCTGTGGGGAATGGCAAGCCTGATTTGGTCTGCCGCTCTCGCTCAGAAATATGTGGACTGTGTACTCCCGAAACCGAAGCTGCCACGCAAACCAAAAAAGCGGGCGCGGTTCTATACCCTGACAGACGTTGCAAGGATCATTGCAGCGACCGAAGGAGAGCAGCGCGTCTTCTATTGGCTTGCAGCCGAAACCGGGTTGCGTGGTGGTGAACTTGCCGGACTCAAACTGACGGACATCGACGGCGAACGCCTGACGGTCAATCAATCAGTTTGGAACGGCCAGACCCAGAGTCCGAAAACAGATAGCGCGTTGCGGACGCTTGGCCTGTCGCCTCAGCTAATCACTCTGTTGTGGGAGCAGATCGCACGGCAGAAAGCTAAGGAGCATGAGTTCCTATTCACCTCGCAGAACGGTACCCCGTGGGATATGAACGTCCATCGTCGGCGCAAGCTAACGAAGACGCTCACGGCCCTAGAGGTAACGCAGGCAGGCTATCACGCCTTCCGGCATTTCAACGTTGCCCTGCAAGACGCCCTGCGCGTCCCACTGAAGACGATCCAAGAGCGGTTAGGCCATTCGCTCACCGGATCGTTCACGTTGGACGTGTACGGCGGGACGCCTGAGTTTGAACGGAACCTTGAGGCCGGGCGGATGCTCGGTTCGAAGATAGAGAGGGCCGTCGCAAAGGCTGAAAAAGCGGCTGAAAACGCTGATTCGGTTTTCTTATTCACTAACAAAGAGGAACGGCCTAGGAGCCTGAATCTCCTAAGCCATTGAATCTATTAGCTGAATTTGGTTGCGGGGGTAGGATTTGAACCTACGACCTTTGGGTTATGAGCCCAACGAGCTACCGGGCTGCTCCACCCCGCATTCAGAGTATAGCGCTGTAAACAAGGACAGGTCAAACTACGTCCATGATCCAAGAGGACGTCCCGTGGCATCTGATTTACAGGCCCGGGGGGCGATTACTTACAACCTCACAATTTCGGCAGCAAACAGTAACTTTCTGCCGAGTTTTGAGTCTGCATGAGTATAGAGTTCGCGGGTAAAGGTCTGCGACTCAAGGGATATTTGGAGGCAGCATGGATTGTCATTGGAATCATGGAACGTCGTTTCGGGTTCTCGCGGGCGCGGCGCTGGCTGGAGCGCTGGGTTTGGGGGCTGTAGCAGTGGCGCAGGATCAGGCGCAGGCAACGAAGACGGTGCCTGACGCGCAGGTCGAAGCTAACGTTTTGAAGGCGCTGGCCGGTGCGCCCGATCTCGCCAACCAGGCCATCACTACCACTACTGTTTACGGCGTGGTAACGCTCAGCGGGTCGGTGCAGACCGAAGCGCTCCGCACGGAAGCCGAGACGATCGCGTCACGGTCCGCCGGTGTGCAGAAGGTCGTCGACGAGATGACGTTGAGCGGAGAGGTTGCGAATGCGCAGCCGATGCAGGATCTCGGAGCTGCGCCTGCGGATGACCAACAGGGCACGAATCCGAATCTGCAATCAGATGGGACCATCGCGCCACAGGGACAGGCGCCACCGTCGCCAAACCAGGCGACTGGACCGAACTACGGTCCGGGGGCACCGGAGTACCGTCAGCCCTATGGCGGACAACAGGCGCCTCCTCCTCCGAATGTACAGGGCCAAAATGGCCAACCGCAGACGAATTACCCGGGTGGATATGGCCCTCCACAGGGATATGGACAGCAACAGCAAGCTGCTCCGGGTTCCTATGGCCAATCGCCTCAAGGATATGGCCCGCCTCCCGCCGGATACTCCGCGCCTAGAGCGCCGGCCTTCGCCGGACAAGAGGCTGGACAGATGGTGACGGTACCGACCGGAGCACTGATCCGGATGCGCATCAACCAGACTCTCGACAGTTCACATTCGAAGCCGGGTCAACAGTTTGACGGCATCGTGGTCAGCGACGTCGTGGCCGATGGCGCCGTTGCGATTCCGCGTGGTGCATCGATCCAGGGAACGGTCGTGGATGCCAAGTCTTCGGGTGCATTGTCTGGGCGTGGCGAGCTTTCTCTGCAACTCACCCAGGTAACGCTGGGTGGCAAGACTTACCCGATCACGTCCGATGTCTGGGCCCACAATGGTGGCGATAAGGCCGTCCAGACCGTCAACAGCACTGCGGTCGGCACGGGTATTGGCGCGCTGTTCGGTGCAGCCGCAGGCGGAGGTGAGGGTGCGGCCATTGGCGCGGGCGTAGGCGCGGCGCTGGGCCTGGGCGCTTCGGCGGCTTCCGGCAGAGGACAGGTCTATGTGCCTTCTGAAGGCCTGCTGACCTTCCACGTGGCCCAACCCACAACCGTGGCGACAGTCTCGCAACAGGAGATGGATCGTCTGGCCCAGGGAGCGGGACCCGCTGCCGGTCCGCAGCCGCTGCGGCGCCGTTATCCGCAAGCCTACTACGGACCTGCGTACTATCGGCCGTATCCGTACGGCTCACCGTATCCGTACCCGTACTAAGCCACACCGATTCGAGGTGGATGAGGGGCCGCATTTTGCGGCCCCTTTTGGCTACCGTTCACCAACCTTTCCGGGTGGTGATTTATACTTGTCTCTTGCCTTGCGGTCGGCTAGGCGCACAAGAACTTGTGCATCGAAACGCGCAAAATCAACGGGCAGATGCGCTGTTTCCAACTCGGGACGGACTTGGTTTGAAGGTCCCGGCCAGGTGGAAGCAGCGCTCGAAGTCAAGGTTGGCAGTCGAGCATGATTCGTTTTCTTCAGCAGGACAATAAGGTTGTCAAGATTCTCTTCGGCGTCATCATTGGGGCCGCTGTCATATCGATGGTGATCTACCTGGTCCCCGGGTTGATGGATCCTTCGGGCGGAGCCGACAACGCCAGCATCTACGCCACGGTGCATGCGCCCGGATTCATGGGGCGACTGTTTGGCGCCAGCGAGCCGATCAAGACAGAGGACGTCAGCAAGACCGCGATGCAGATGCTGCAGCAGCAGCGCATCCCAGAGTCGATGATGAATCAACTGCTCCCGCTGGTTATGCCCAGAGCTGGGCAGGTGCTGGTGGAACGGAAGATCCTGAAGGAGGAAGCGGACCGTCTTCACCTCCAGGTATCGGACGACGACCTTGTGCGCGAGTTGAAGACCGGACCGCTGGGTGAGTATCTCTTCCCCGGTGGCGTGTTCATCGGCAGGGATGCCTATATCAACTTTATCCAGATGCGGATCGATCCGAATCTGTCCATCACTGACTTTGAATCGTCGGTGAAGGAGAGCATGGAGTTGCAACGCCTGCAGGCGTACATCACTGGCGGAGTGACCGTATCCGACGCCGCTGTGCGCGATGCGTATCGGGTTCAGGGCACCAAAGTGAAGTTCGACTACGCGCTGGTGTCCTCAGAAGACGTCAAGAAGACGATCAACCCGAGCGATACAGACCTGCAGACGTTCTTTAAGCAGAATGCGGGACGTTACGCCTCGGCCATTCCGGAGACGCGAAAGATTGAATACGTGGCCTTCGACGCCGCAAAGCTACCTGGCGGCAAGCAGCCTGTGAGCGACGCCGACGTGCAGGCGTACTACACCTCGCACCAGGCGCAGTACAAGACCGAGGAACAGGTGAAGACGCGGCACATCCTTATCAACTCGCCCGCAGGAGCAGACGCGAAGACGGATGCCGCGGCCAAGGCCAAGGCGCAGGACGTGCTGAACCAGCTGAAGGCCGGTGGCAACTTCGCCGATCTTGCGAAGAAGTACTCGGAAGACCCGGGCAGTAAGGATCAGGGCGGCGAACTGCCTCTGTTCCCCACCGCGAACCTGGACCCCGAATATGCGAAGGCCGCGATGGCGCTGAGCCCCGGGCAGACGTCTGGGCTGGTGAAGTCGAAGTTTGGTTATCACATTATCCAGACGGAACAGAAGCAGGCTGCGGGCGAGAAGCCGCTCTCGGAGGTCAAAGACTCTATCGTTCAGCTGCTCGAACAGCAGAAACAAGGCTCGGCAGAGCAGGCCTACGCCGCGCAACTGGCGGACGAGGCGAAGAAGAACGGTATCGACAAGACCGCCGCGGCGCACGGACTGCATGCGGTAACGACCGACTACGTGGCAAAGGACGGCGTAATCGGCGGCCTTTCCGATTCGGCTGCTATGCTCTCGCAGGCGTTCACCGCGGATAAAGGCGCGGCGCCCGCAACCGTCTCCACGGGCGATGGGTATGCGGTGTTCCAGGTGGTGGATGTGAAGCCAGCCCACTCGCCGGACTTCGCAACCTTCAAGTCGCATATCCTGGATGACTATCGCGAGCAGAAAGTGCCAGAGCTCGTCCAGCAGGAAACCCAGAAGCTGGCTGACAGAGCCCACGCACTAAACGACCTGAAGAAGGCCGCAGCGGAGCTGAAGGTTCCAGTCAAGTCCAGTGACCTTGTCGGTCAGGACGGACAGGTTCCGGACCTCGGCGCCATGAGCGGGCCGGCTTCCGTGGCATTCTCGCTGGCGAAAGGTGCCATCTCGGGCCCCCTCCAGACGGAGCAGGCCGGCGCGGTTCTCAATGTGACCGACAAGCAGGAGCCAACAGCAGACGACATGGCGAAGAACTTCGACCAGATGCGGGAACAGCTGCTGAATGACCAGCGAGAACAGGTCTTCCAGGTGTTTGCGGAGACGCTCGCTAAGCAGTACGAGGACGGCGGTGGGGTGCGGCTGACGAAGAAGGCAGCTGCTCCGGGAAGCACGCCGTCAGGTTTGTAGTTGATTCGTACGAATAGGGGGCCTGTTCCCTGCCCTGCGTGCTGCCAGCGACGCCAGGCGGGAGACGGGCCTCTTTCGTTTGCACGCGGGAGTGCATCTGAGTGAGTGGTCGCAGCACGCTGCCATAGGGTGAGGAATGAGCCAGGAGCGGGTGAATCAAGATCGGATGTCGGGTGTTCTGTTGCATGTGACGTCGCTGCCGTCGTATGGCGGGGTGGGCGATTTCGGGCCGGCGGCGTACGAGTTCATCGACTTTCTTGCCGCAGCAAAGCAGCGCCTGTGGCAGGTGCTGCCGCTCAGTCCGACCGGCTACGGCAGTTCGCCGTACTCAGCGCTGTCAGCGTTTGCCGGAAATCCGGTGCTGATCTCGCTGGAGCGGTTAGTGCAGGATGGGTGGCTCGCGCCGGAGCGACTAGAGGGACTTCCCGGACACGATGGGCCAGCTGATTTTGGCGCCGCGGCGACACGGAAGGTTCCGCTGATTGAAGAAGCCGCGGCCAACTTCCTCGACACGGCGAACGACGAGGCGCGCGGCCGCTACCTAAAGTTCTGTACCGACAATCTGAGCTGGTTGCCGGACTATGCGATGTTCAACGTCCTCAGGCGCAGATTCGGTTACGAGAGTTGGAACAAGTGGCCTGCGGAATATGCCCAGCGCAAGCACGACGCGCTCACTTCGGCTTTGACAGAACACGGGCGCGAACTCGCCATCGAGCAGGCCGTCCAGTACTTCTTTGACGAGCAGTGGTGCTCGCTGCGAACTTACTGCAAGGCACGCGACATCCGTGTTCTGGGCGACGTCGCGATCTTTGTGAACTACGATAGCGCCGACGTGTGGACGCACCGCGAGCTCTTTGAACTGGACGATGAGGGTCGGATGATCCGCGTCTCCGGCGTTCCGCCTGACTACTTCTCCGCGACCGGCCAACGATGGGGCAATCCACTGTACAAGTGGGGCGAGATGCGTGAGCGCGAGTTCAGTTGGTGGGTGGGACGTGTCCGGCGGACCCTGGCACTTTACGACATGTTTCGACTCGACCACTTCCGTGGCTTCGAGGCCTACTGGTCGATTGCAGCGGACGAGGAGACAGCGGTCAATGGGCAGTGGGTGAAGGCGCCTGGACATGAGTTGTTTCAACGTTTGAAGGATGTCTTCGGCAAGTTGCCGATCATCGCCGAAGACCTGGGGCTGATCACGCCGGAGGTTGACGAACTGCGCGAGCGCTTCGGCATGCCGGGAATGCGTATCCTCCAGTTCGGGTTCTCGGATCGCGGCGCACATCTGTATCTGCCGCACGAGTTCGTTCCCAACACGGTGGTCTATACCGGCACACACGACAACAACACCATGCTGGGCTGGTGGCGCGACGGCGCGACGGCCGTGGAGCGCGCGCACGTCCAGACCTACCTGGGGCCGATCGAGCACGACGAGGACATCGTGGGGGCAATGATCCGCGCGGCGGCCGGCTCTGTGGCGAACCTGTGCATCTTCCCCATGCAGGACATCCTGCGTCTGGGCAGCGAGGCCCGCATGAACGTCCCCGCCGCAGGCGAGGGAAACTGGACATGGCGCTATCCGAAGGACGCGCTCCGTCCGGACTACACGGTGAAGCTGGCAGCCCTGATGGAGATGACCGATCGGGACGGCTACGTCGCGCCCACACCTGACCCGCCTGCCGCAGGCGCGTGATTCCAACGCCGCGCAAGCGGTAGACTAATTGAAACGAACCTCAAACCGACAGGAGCAACAATGCCTCTTTCTGGCGAAGCAATACGGACGATGAACTACGTGGACGATATCTCGGTGACGATTCGGCGAATCCTGACGGTGTTGCCGTCGCTGACCGAGGAAGAGCGCAAGCGGGTCTCGGACCACATCAAGGCGGCGGAGCCCAGCTACGAGAGCGTGATCCAGGCTCTGGCCAAGAAGTAACGGACAAGACCCCCACTCATCGCGGAACCTGCGATGAATGGGGCACCCAACTCATTTGTAGCCCATACCAGCGAGGACTCCGCGCATGTAGGCGAAGCTCTCGACTACACCGGGGAATGGATCGTCGGCGTGGATCTCGTATTCGAGATCCACGTTGCCTTTGTATTTCGTCTCCATGAGGGCGTGGAATACCTCGCGAACCGGCATGACGCCTTCGCCGACCGCTACCTGGCTCTCCTTGGCTTTGCTGTCGGCCAGATCCTTAATATGGATGTCGTAGAGGCGTGGTCCGGCGGCGTGGATGGCGGCGACCACGTCTGCGCCCGCACGCAACGAGTGGCCCAGATCCATACAGAGGCCGATGCGCTGGTCGAGATTCTTGACGGCGGCGAGCACGTCGAATGGCGACGGGAAGTTCTTGTCCTCCGGGCCGTGATTGTGGATCGCCAGTTTGATGTCGTACTCCTTGACGAACTTCTCCAGACGAGGAAGGTTCTGGTGCGTGGGCGCGCAGACAGCGATTGGAATGCCCGCGGCTTTGAGGTACTCAAATTTGGGACGGATGTCGTCATCGTCGTCCTTGTCGAAAGTGATGTTGCCCGCTGCGGTAAGGGTAAAGCCGGCAGCGCGGTACTCGGCGGCCTTGGCGGCGACCTGGTCGAGCGGCTTCATCGGAAGATGCATGTCTTTGAGGTTCAGGTAGGGCGTCTTGAGTTGGCGGACCCAGTCGACCAGGTGGATTGAGTCGAAATTGCGGAACGTGTAGCTGGCGATGCCGAGACGAACCGGCAGCGCAGCATCGGCAGAGGGAGGGGTCAACGGGGTTTCGGCGTGGGATTCGGTGGGCAGGAGGGTGGCTGCAGCAGCGAGTGCACCGGTGCTGAGTAGGGTGCGGCGAGAGATCGAATTGGGTGAGTTTGTCATCGGGCGCAATGGTATCGCGGTGGTTCTGGAATGGCAATGCGGGCGGGTTCCGGAGACTTTTCCATTTTTGTAAAGTACGCCTTTCAAAGGGCTTATCCGGGCCAGGTACGCAAAGTTCGAAAACACAGCACTTAGCTCGACACCCCAAACCTAAAGAACTTGGCTACCGCACGTAAAGAAGCTGAGACTCGTCCCACCCCCCTCCGGGATATATCTTCCCAAGTGGCCTTCAATGAGGCACATACGGGTTTGTATATACAGGTTTATATATATTTCCTGACTCGTAGGGCCAAGGAGGCCAGTCGCAGATGAAGGAATCTCTCTCCGCCTGCTACGCGCAACCCCTCTGTTTCTATTCTAACTCTCTGCGCGAAACTCGGGTCAGTGTTATCTTATTGATTCTGCATTAGTTATAAAATACTTATTGACACGCAGTCCCCGGGGCTTTTGGACGGTATCCGTCTGAATCTGAGCGGGGAAAGAGGAGAAGGGCCCGGGGCTAAAGCCCCGACAGTCTGTGTGCCACTTACCGCGGGCTAAAGCCCGCTGCTACTCCGAAGAACCATGATCTCGCGGCCCTGCTATGGACCCTAAAGCCCGCGGCTACTCCGAAAAACGATGATATCGCGGCCCTCCTATCTACCCTGATTTCCGACGCACTGCACTAGCGGAGGTAGGGCGCCGGATCTGTGGCGCCCTACCCCTTTGGTGGCCTAACCCTGCTTAGCTTGGCTGCGGGCCCGGAACGCTGACCATCCATCCCACGCCAAACTTGTCCTTGCACATGCCGAACAACGGCGACCAGAAGGTTTGCATCAAGGGCATCTTTGTGGATCCGCCCTCGCTGAGCGCAGCGAAGAGCCGCTTCACCTCAGCGGGGTCGGTGGATTCGACCGACACCTGGAATCCACCGAGCGCTTCGCCGTTGGCACCGCAGGCGTCGCATCCCATCAGCGTGATGCTGCCGAGCGGCATGGCGGTGTGCATAACCATGTCCTTCGCGTCGGGAGGCACAGGCGCACCAGCCGGCGCGTCGCCGTAGGTCATCGTCATTACGATTTTGCTGGCAAACGTCTTCTCGTAGAACGCAAACGCTTCGCGGCACGTCCCAGGGAACAACAAGTGCAGATTCGTCTTCATCGCTTTCTCCTTTGGTGATGGGGTTAGTTTGTGCTGCTCAGTAGTTTTCCGAGCCGGTCGAGCGTCTGCGTCCAGCCGATGGTCATGCCCTTGAGATACTGCGGCGCTTCGCGCGTCATCATCGTCACGTGGACGTCGAGCGTCACCTGCGTTCCGCCCTCTACTTCCTCAAAGAACACCGAGTTCCAGAGGTCGAACAGCGGGTTGCCGTCCCTGTCGAGGGGCGATGACGTGAAGTGAAAGCGATAGGGCGGGTAGAACTCCACGAACCGTCCAGTCATCGGATAGATGGTGCCGTCGGGTCCTCGCATGTGGATGCGGAGGGCACCGCCGTTGCGCGCATCGATCTCGCACACCGGGGTGGTGAATCCGGCGGGTCCCCACCACTGCGCGACGATCTCCGGCTTTGTCCATGCGTCGAAGACCATCTGCCGCGGCGCCGCGAAGACTCGCTTCATGTGCAGCTCGCTGGGCACGTCGCCGGGCGGTGGGACGTGGCCCGGCTGCTTCGTGAGCATGAACTCAGCGAAGCGATCGAACGCGCTGTTCCATCCGCCGGTGTGGCCGTCGCGCTCCGCCGCGGTGGCAAATGGCGCCTGGGTGAAGTGCATCACCGTCTTTCCGCCGCGCTCTTCGAGGCGCACGGTGACGATGTTTTCCTTGTAAGGACTGTCGCCCAGACCGACGCTTTCGCGGCTGTCCCACGCAAAGGTGTAGACGAGAAGTTCGGGCGGCTTGATCTCCTTGACCACGCCGCCCTGGCGCAGGCAGACCTTCTGATCCGTGCCCGGGATGTGGCCCTCCATGGAGAGGTGCCAGGGCTGACCGGGCTCGGTGGGGGTGACGAATTCCGTGGCCTGAAATCCGCGGGGGCCCATCCAGTGCATCGCCATTTCGGGATCGGTCCAGGCCTTCCACACCAGCTCGCGCGGAGCATCGAACGTCCGCGTAATCTTCAGCTCGTACCCTGTTACCGGTTCGGTTGCGATTGCGCTCATGCCGTCACCTCCAACCTGCTATTTACGAGTGCGTCCATTCTTTTTCTCCTTATTGGGATGCTGTGGTTTCGCTTGCTTTGATGTTGCGGCCTGCTCGGCCTGCAGGCGCTTCAGATAGTCGTCGAGCCGGTCGAAGCTCTGCTCCCAGAAACGGCGATACTCCTCCAGCCAGCCGGCTGCCTGGCGCAGCGGCTCGGCCCGCAGCTTGCAGGGACGGTACTGTGCCTCGCGTCCACGGGCGATCAGGCCGGCCTGTTCCAACACCCGCAGGTGCTTGGACACCGCCGGCATGCTCATCTCGAACGGAGCTGCCAACTCGGTTACGGAGGTTTCGCCGAGGGCCAGGCGGGCGAGGATGGCGCGCCGAGTTGGGTCGGCAAGTGCGGAAAAGGTGGAGCTGATGGAATCGGTCGTCATGTATTTCACCTACTGGTTATATAACCTATTAGTTAAATACGCCGTGATCCTGCAAATGTCAAGGGCTCGCCTTGGCGGGGTAAAGCATGGCTCTCTGTGGGCATCCAAAGGCCAATGCGTCGAGCAATGAGGTACTTCAGACCTTTTATTAGCTGACTAGTGTTTTTATTGACAAACGTTGGCGATTTGACCTAACGTTTTCGGTCATATACGCGTGAGGAATTCGAAGCCGCCCGGATTTCCATGCGCCCTCTCGTCATCAGGGTTTCAAAGGCGGACGTTTGCACGCAGAGATTGGCAGCAACCTGCAATCGGAAAACCATGGACGACCGGAACGCATTGCATGATTGCGCCAACTGAGATTTTCGGGAGGCAACATGGAACGCTTAGCTAGTTTTCTCACCCAGGCTCTCCGGCCAGGACGTGGCATCGCGGGACTTGCATTCGCGGTAACCCTGGCATTTGCGATGTGCAGTCCAAACGCTTTGGCCCAGAGCGGCGCCGGCTCGATTCAGGGCACGGTCACCGATTCTAGCGGCGCCGTCATACCGGGAGCCACCATCCACGTCGTCAACCAGGCAACCAATGCTGCTATCGATACAAAAACCAACAAGGTGGGCTTCTACCAGGTGCCTGGCCTCAACACAGGGCCTTACGTTTTGACCATTACCACGGCTGGCATGGAGACCTACAAGCGGAACCTCGACTTGCAGGTCAGCCAGACGTTTGTGGCGGACGCCAGCTTGACTGCCGGCGCCGTGACCACAGAGGTGAGGGTATTGTCGAACACCGTTCAACTGCAGACCACCGACAACGGCGCCATCACGTCGACGCTGGAAAATGCCAGGATCAACGAGCTGCCGATGAATGGGCGCAACATCATCAGCCTGGTGAACGAAACTACACCAGGACTGGAAAGCTGCCCGGAGTCCGGTTCCTGCGCCAACGGCCAGGAGGGCCCGGCACTGGAATACGAGGTTGACGGCGCCACTCTCACCAACCGCGAGTTCGGCGGTGTCCACATGGGCTCGCAGCAGATGGTCGATCCGGATTCGATCCAGGAAGTGCATGTAGAAGACGAAGCAGGTGGAGCGCAGTATGCTGCGCCTGCCACAGTTGTAATGAATACCAAGGCGGGGACCAACCAGTTCCACGGCTCGCTCTTTGAAACCGCCCGCAACAATGCCATCGGCATCGCCCGCGCTCGTAACAATCCCTCCGGCTACGTCGCTCCTGAATTAATCCGCAACGAATTTGGTATCTCCGCAGGCGGTCCGGTCAGAATTCCACATCTCTACAACGGCAGAGACAAGACCTTCTTCTTCTTTGCCTACGAACGGTATTCTCAGGCGTCGAAGCCCTACCAGTCCGTGGCAGTGCCGACCCCGCAGATGCTGGTGGGCGATTTCAGCCAGGCGACAAACAGCTCAGGCGTCCTGCAGGTGCTCTACGATCCGGCTACCACTACGAATAACCCTGCTTGCGCCGGGGGCTCCAATGTAGCCTGCCGGCAGACCTTCACGCAGGAGTACAGCGAGGGCCCGGGCTCGGGTCCGGCAAACTGCAATGGGCACACAAATTGCATTCCGGCGAACGAGGAAGCACCTCTGACCAAGACCCTGAATGCCATGACGCCGACTTCCACGGGCCCGAACGGCGTGCTTAATCCCGCCATCAGCCCAGTGGCTGCAGCCAACTATCTCGCGCCAAATCCGAGTTTTACCGTCGAGCCGCAGATTACCTGGCGCCTTGACCAGATATTCAACGAAAACAACCGGGCGTATGTGCGCTATACGCAGAACATAACCACCGGCCACAGCCTGCGTAACGACCCGGCGGCTGCTTCGAATACTCTGGCAGCGACCACCCCGAGCGGGATTGCCATCCCGGCGGGGGCCAGCGGCATCTCCTACAACCCTAACAACGTGTATGCCGCCGCAATTGGGTTCACGCACGTTTTTTCACCGACGTTCTACTCTGAAACGATTCTGAGCCAGAGCTGGATCGGAGAACACAACTATGCCGGAGGGACTCCAAATGCGGATTTCGAGCAGGAGATGGGATTGCCGAACAACTTCGGCGAGCCTGGATTCCCGGAAATTACAGGCAACTTCGCCCAATTCGGAGGTACGCAGTTTCAGTATAGTGTCACGGCCACCACGTACAACGCAGACGAAAATCTAACCAAAACCCTCGGAAGGCACCAATTGCTGTTCGGAGGCCGGTACCGCTTCGAACACATCGGATCGATCCCCGACGAGATCAAGGATGCCTTCCAGTTCGGCGATTACGCAACGGCCCTGCTGAATGCCTCCACTTACACAGCTTCAGCTGCGACTGCTACCGCGAATACGGGACAGGCGAACGCCGACATGTTCCTGGGCGCAGCCTATTCCTACAGCAATAACATCGAACCTCCGTACCAGCACTTCCACGACATGGAGCTGGACGGCTACATCCAGGACAACTACCGTGCCCGCACCAACCTCACCATCAACGTTGGCCTTCGCTATGAGGCGCATCCGGCCATGTACGAGGGGAACGGGGCGATGATGGGCTTCGACCTGAAGAACGATGCCATTGTGACCTCCGGCCCAACGTCGCAACTGATTGCGGAGGGTTTGACAACCCAGGCCATCATCACCAACGACATGAACGATGGGGTGAAGTTCGAAACCCCGTCTCAGGCCGGACTGCCGCCCATGCTGGTGAACAGCTACGACTTTACGTTTGGTCCACGGGTTGGGGCCGCCTGGCAGCCCTTCGGCCCCGGCAAATTGGGAACGGTGTTGCGCGGCGCCCTGGGCAGGTATATCTATCCGGTCCCGATTCGCGAGGAAGCCCGCTTAGTCAACCGCAACAACCCCTTCACCGCCGGCTATAGCGAGAGCTATACGAGTAGCACATACACGCCCCATACCAATTACATGATGCTTTCGTCGGCGAACACCTCTCCGGGCTTCAACAACACCACAACCAATCCGACAACAGGGAATGGCTGGCCGATCATCGGACTCAACAGCACGAATCTGATCAACACCTCTACCACGACTGCGATTACGCCCGGCCTGAGCATCGTCAGTATCAATCCCGATAACCCGCCCTCGTACGTCGACGAGGCCAATTTCACGATTGAGCAACCGCTGAAGTGGAACTCGATGCTGCGCGTCAGTTATCTGTACACGCACGGGACCAATCTGAACAACTCCTTCTACTACAACGACCATCCCTCGGCATACAGCTGGGAGATCCAACAGGGTGCGCCGGTACCGGCCAATCCGGGAAGCGCGGTTTCGCGATATAACGGCAGCACAGGTCAAGGCCCATACGACAACCTTACCTACGGCAGCGGAAGCTACCAGATCCAGAAGAGCGGCTGGTCGAATTACAACGCCCTACAGGTCAATTACCAAAGGCTCTACAAGAACGGCTATGCCTGGCAGGTGATGTATGTCTGGGAAAAGAACCTGCGGACGGGCGGCGACTACGGCGGTGAAAATGGCGACGCCGTCGATCCATACAGCAGCTATGTTAATTCCTACGTGGGCAACTACGCTGGGGCTGGCGCGAACACTGTGAGCGTGGCCGCTGTCCCCACGACTGTCGGCAATCCTGCGTCCCTGCCAGGCACGCCGAACCTTCCGCCTCCTCCTCCCGCCGGCGTTCAGCCCTGGCAATATTACAAGGCCCTGAACCGCTGGGAGAACTATATGGTGGACACCAACACGCCGCCGCAGCACTTGCAGTTCAACGTCCTGATTGACTTCCCCTTCGGACGCGGCAAGCGCTGGCTGGGCAATGCTAACAAGCCTTTGAACGAAGTGGTAGGCGGCTGGCAGCTTGCCAGCGCGGGAAGGTTCACGGTGACGGACTTTGCGATCACCAACACGAATTGGGGACCGACCAACCCGCTAAGGAAATACAAGAAATCTGTGCCGATCACCGATTGCACCAGCGGCACTTGCCTAAAAGAGTATGAATGGTTCAATGGCTACATCGCGCCGACTGCGATCGCGGGTTCAGGTACCTATGGCTGCGCGGGAAGCTCGTCCAAAGTCGTCACTGGCCTGCCCACCAACTGGATGCCCTATCAAACGCCCCTGGACATCTCCTGTGTTGCGAATGGCGCTACTCCGACTACAGACAAAAACTTCGGGACCAATGACGTTGCCATCAGCGGGGTTACCGGACTCGCATATCCAGGTGCGGCGCTTCAGAAGAATGGCACAGTCATTGCGTACGGCGTCGTCCCCAGCAACAACGACAATGGCGCTTCGGAGGGCGCCATCGACGTCACCAACCCGTTCGCCCACACAATCATGAACGGACCGTTGAACTGGGGCGTCGATGCTTCGCTGTTCAAGGTGTTTCCCATCTGGGAATCCATGAATCTGCGTGTCAATTTCGACGCGTTCAACGTGTTCAACAACCAGGGTCTGGGCAACCCCAACGGGACCACAGGCGAGACATGCATTACCGCGGGTCAGACGTGCAGCTCACAAAACACGCCTCGGCAGTTGCAGATCTCGGCGCGGCTAACCTTCTAGTGCCCGTATGCGCAGACGCGGACGTTCGAAGCCGCTCTAGCGTTTCGTTCCGTCCGCGTCTGCGCCGTGGGTCAGCAACTCAAAGACGGTCGTATGCATGTCCACTGGTTCCGGGACTGCCAGCACCTTGTCCAGCCACTGGCGCGTCTCGGCCATCGGCTGGCCGAGGCGATTGTGGTACTCGTTGTAACCGATGCCGAAGGTGTACCCAGCGCCGTAGTGGATGGTTCCGCCGCACACGGTCTTCGGCACTGGTTCCTGCCGGAGAAAGAGGTGGGCGTGAAACTCCAGGGCAGCGATCAGACGGGGTTCCTCACTCTCGTACAGCTTGGCCCCCTGGATGTGCGCAGTCTCCGCCGCAGCCATGGTGGCAGAGAGGGCGTAGCCAGTATGCCCGAGGTCACGGCAGGTCTCCTGCGCGACACCGTTGGTGGTAGCATCGAACGTCGTCTGCCCATACCACGTGGTCCTGCCCTCACCACGCGGAAGAGGCCGGGGATGGTCGCCGTCCAGCTTGGCGCTGTAGAAGTACGCCGGCACGCGCTCGTGCCACATCCCTTCGGCGTGGTTCAGGAGAGGGCGGTCGTTGATGAAGACTGCGATGCCCATCATGCCCTCGATCATGCTCAACTCCCAATTTCCGTTTTTGGGAGAGCCGTCGCGGATGAGCGGCAGATTGATTTTCGTGAGCATTGCGCCGAAGGCCTGCACATCCTCCGGCTTCCAACCTGCCGGGCTATAGCGGATGATCTCGGCGGCACGTGGCCACATTTCGGCACTCCAGGCAGCCTGCAGCGGGGCGTTGCTGCTGGTGTACGCAGTCAGTTGATGGCTGTAGGCATTCATAATGCGGATCGAGTTGTCGGCGTAATGACGGTCCCCGTTGATCCACCACAGGAGAGCCTGCAGATACGCCGCGGTGGCGTCTGCGTCTTCCGCGTGGCATCCGTGGTCTGGCCGCGAATACGGCCCGCAATCGATGATTCCGGTTGGCGGCGGCCCCTGCAGCTTGTAATCCAATGTGGCGTATTGACTGGCCATGGCCTTCTGGTACTCACCGTAGAAGGGCTCGGTCTTCTGCGCTACCTGCTGCTTTACGAAATCCAGTTGCTGCCGGCTGACCAGCACTCCTGGGTGTTGCATCGGTTGGGCCAGTGCCGCGCCGGACACGGTTACCAGCAGAACTACAAGGCTGCGTCGAAGTTGCATCGTTGTCTCCAGGGATTGCCGTTGCATTGCCGGAAGCTAGTGCTGAAACGCTTAATTGTATTCGTATACACTTCGCGCCCAACACTCGCTATCAGAGCAGGACAATCCAAGGTACTCTGGTGGGAACCCCGCACACAAGAACCCCGCGCTGATGGCCCAAGGTAAAGCGAAGTGCTAAAATCTGCAGCTAACGACGGCTGGTTACTATGGCGAACGCTTCTCAAATCGGCATCGAAGGCTGGCACCTCCGCAGGAGCATGTTTTCGAGGTCGTGCACGCTGATCGAAATGATGCCGTCCCAGGCGCGGCCGGGTCTCTTCGGCGACTAGTTCCCTCCCAATTCAGCCAAGCCTCGCTGCTGGCATCCGCAAGGATGGCCATCACGCGGCGCACGGTTCAAGTGCTAATGCATCCGGGAGGATTGCGATGACTACTGCGTCTGGCACCAGGTTCGAAGAAGCCGGCAACCTTAGCCGAGTTGGGCCCCAAATTATCACTCCCCTTCCGGGACCGCTTGCTCAGAAGTTGATTGCGGAGGATGAGCGGCTGATCTCCCCCAGCTACACCCGATGCTATCCATTGGCAGTGAAGAGCGGCCAGGGCAGCTGGATTGAAGACGTGGATGGCAATCATTTTCTGGACTTCACGGCGGGCATCGCGGTCAACTCCACGGGACATTGTCACCCGGAGGTCGTGAAGGCTATTCAGGATCAATGCGCCAGGCTCATCCACATGTCCGGCACCGATTTCTACTATCAGCAGATGCCCGCGTTGGCGGAGCGGTTGTCGGCGATCGCTCCCATGCCCGGACCGCACCGGGTGTACTTCGGCAACTCCGGCGCTGAAGCAGTTGAATGTGCATTGAAACTCGCACGTTACCACACGGGGCGACAATACATCATCAGCTTTTTCGGCAGCTTCCATGGGCGCACGATGGGTGCACTTTCCCTCACTGCCTCGAAGACTAAGCAGAAGCGCCGCTTCGCGCCGTTCGTACCCGGGGTGACTCACGTGGAATACCCCTACGCCTATCGCGGCTGTAACGATTCCGTGCCAACCGAGGAAGCGCTCGGGCTCGCCTGCGCGCATTCCATCGAACAGAAGCTGTTCAAGACGACCCTCCCGCCGGAAGAGGTAGCCGCAATCATCCTGGAACCGATCCAGGGCGAAAGTGGATACGTCGTCGCACCGGCGATTTTCCTGCAGCAGATTCGACGCATCTGCGACCAGCATGGCATTCTGCTCATCGCGGATGAAGTTCAGTCCGGCGTGGGCCGAACCGGCAAGTGGTGGGCCATCGAGCACTCGGGTGTGCAGCCTGATATTGTATGCATCGCAAAGGGTATTGCCTCCGGAATGCCGCTTGGGATCTGCATGGCGCGGGCGGAGATCATGGACTGGGTTCCGGGCTCACACGCCAGCACGTTTGGCGGCAATCCGATTTCACTGGCTTCTGCGCTTGCAACCATCGACATTCTCGAGCGCGAAGGTCTGCAGAATGCGGCCACAGTTGGGACATCAATGATCAACCGGCTGAGCAGTTGGTTGGACAAGTACGAAAATGTCGGTGACGTTCGTGGCCGGGGGCTGATGGTTGCGATCGAACTGGTCGAAGACAAACGGACGCGTTGCCCTGTGCCCACCTTGCGCGATCGCATTGTCGATCTCGCCTTCGAAAAGGGATTGCTTCTGCTCGGTTGCGGTGAGACCAGCATACGCATCTGCCCATCGCTTCTCCTCAGTCGGGAGGAGGCCGACACGGGACTTGACATCCTTGAAGAATGCATTCAGCTTGCCGCACAGGAGCGCGACAATCCTGCACAGAACGGGAGGTGAGTTTATGGCCACACAAACTGCTATTCCGGTTCAGAAGGAAGCCAGGCTGCTGCTGGAACAACTAGGTGTGCCTTCGAGTTCGTACTCCTCCGGCGACCTGCCTGTGCACAGTCCGATCACTGGTGAGGTCATCGCTCGCGTTCAACAAACCAGTCGCACTCAAGCCGCGACGGACATCGACGCGGCATACCGGGCCTATCTCGAATGGCGCACTGTACCGGCACCGAAACGAGGAGAACTCGTGCGGCTTCTTGGCGAGGAGCTGCGCAGGAATCTTTCTGCGCTGGGCCAGCTCGTTACGCTGGAGACGGGCAAGATTCTCTCCGAGGGCCGCGGAGAGGTCCAGGAGATGATCGACATTTGTGGCTTCGCTGCGGGGCTATCGCGGCAACTGTCCGGACTCACTCTCCCTTCTGAACGCGCCGAACATCGCATGATGGAAACCTGGCACCCACTTGGAGTAGTGGGCATTATCTCGGCATTTAATTTTCCCGTTGCAGTGTGGTCCTGGAATGCTGCACTGGCTCTCGTGTGTGGGAATGCAGTCGTCTGGAAGCCATCGGAAAAGACGCCGCTGACCGCATGTGCAACGCACGCGATCTTCGAGCGGGCCGCAGCGAAGTTTGGCGGGGTGCCTCCGGGATTGACTGCGCTGCTGATTGGCGGCACAGATCTCGGCGAGCAACTCGTCGAAAGCCCTCTGGTACCGCTGGTCTCCGCAACTGGATCGACTTCCATGGGCCGCACTGTCGCACCCCGTCTTGCGAGCCGCTTCGCGCGCGCCATTCTCGAACTAGGAGGGAATAACGCAGCCATCGTGTGCCCCACCGCCGATCTCAGTCTCACACTTCGGGCGATCGCCTTTTCTGCGATGGGCACAGCCGGGCAGCGGTGTACTTCGTTGCGCCGCCTGATTGTTCACGAATCGATCTACGACACAGTGATCTCGAGACTCAAACGGGTCTACTCGTCGGCCTTCATTGGCGACCCGCGCGAGCCTGCCACGCTGGTAGGTCCGCTGATTGACGAACACGCCTACCTTGCGATGCAGCACTCGCTCGAAGATGCCCGCAACGCAGGGGCAACCATCAGCGGAGGGGAACGCGTGCCGGGTAATGACGCACCGCGGGCATTCTTCGTCAGGCCCGCGCTGGTTGAAATGTCCTGGCAGGATGAGGTTGTAAAACGCGAGACCTTTGCACCCATCCTCTACGTGATGAAGTACCGCAATTTCAGCGAGGCTCTTGCGATTCACAATGATGTGCCGCAGGGCTTGTCTTCGTCGATCTTCACCATGGACATTCGTGAGGCGGAGATGTTTCTTTCCGCAGCCGGTTCTGACTGCGGCATCGCCAACGTCAATATCGGAACTTCCGGCGCCGAGATCGGCGGAGCTTTCGGCGGCGAGAAAGAGACCGGAGGAGGCAGAGAGTCCGGCTCCGATGCATGGAAGCAATATATGCGCCGCGCCACGAACACAATCAATTATGGAAAGGATCTCCCTCTAGCTCAAGGGGTAACCTTCGAAATTGGCGATTGAGCCGTGGCGAGGCCGTAACAAAGCTGCAAGCACATCGCTTCGCAGCGCCTGTCTTAAACCCGAGCAGTCTTCACTCGGTCGCTTGGTCGCCTTCGCGATCTCGGTGACCGGAGCCTCGTAGAGGATACTTGGACCGAGCGACGTGGCGAATGCATTCGATATCTGTTGCATCCCGCCGACGGGCTGCAGCATAGTCGCCTGCCAGTTCCATGCCTCCTCGTACAGTTCGGAAATGGTTTTCAAATGCACTTTGGAGATGGCGGACTAGGAACTAATATACCCAAATTTGGCGTTTGCGTGTCACGATCGCACAGTCATCACCATGGTGGCGGCAACTTTCAACTCCGACCATTCGTCTCACCAGCATCAGAAGGCTCACTTTGAGGATGTGTATTCACTTGGCTAAACTGAGGAACATTCCCACAACGCCATCTTCAAGAGGAGTCGCATGACGGTCCTTGATCTGTGTTCGTATCTGGGCCTGGGTGCAGCAGGAGCCGTCGCCATCAATCTGCTGCTCGGCCTGTTGATTGCCTTGCGCTACAGTCCCATGCGCCTTTGGCCCTATCGACGTATCAAGCTCTTCGCGCTGCACCAATGGACCGCCTACGCGGCAGTTGCACTCACGATTACGCATCCGGCCGTGCTCCTCTTTGTGCATAGCCCGCATTTTCGTCTGATCGACATTCTGTGGCCAATCCACTCGCCGCTGCAACCCAAAATCAACTTGGCTGGCGCCGGCGCCCTTTATCTTCTTCTGCTGGTCTTTGGCAGTTCTCTGTTGCGAACCCGTATCGGCCGACCGCTCTGGCGGAATCTGCACTACCTTGTGTTTCCCGCCGCGGTCCTTCTTTTCCTGCACAGCATCCTTACTGACCCGCTGCTCAAGGACGGAAATCCCGACCTGTTGGATGGCGGCAAGATATTTGTCGAGGTCTCGAGTGTTATCAGTCTCGCAGCCACCCTGGGTCGCTACTGGTTGCGCCGCACTGGTTTCCGTCCCATTGTTGAAACACGCGCGGGGGGCTATTAGGTCTTTGCGACGGGCGTCTATTACCGTAGTTTCAGGAGACACATCTGTTTCGCGCGGTCAGGCTGTCGAGAACTTCGAAGGCGAGGGAGGAGCGTGTGCGCCACATCGGAAGAGTGCCATGCAGGACGCAACTGGCTGGGATACTATTAGCCACGATATTCAGCGCGTCGCTTTATGGACAGAGTCCCAACGGGTCGCTGCGTGGCCTGGTTCAGGATGGGTCAGGCGCACGCGTGGCTGCTGCGTCCATCGAGATTCATGTTGCCGACTCTTCGACTATTCGCCGCGTTTCCTCCGATGGGCATGGACAGTTTTTCGTTCAGGATGTTCCGGTGGGCCGATGCGGGATCACTGTGTCCGCGGCCGAGTTCGCTCCGGCCTCGGCTGAAGTCGTTACCGCCATCGGCACGATCCGCGATATCGTCGTCACACTGCAACCCGCGTCGGTCCAGCAGACGATCGGAGTGCAGGCGCAGGTCTCTTCCATTACGGCGCAGCCAATCGACGCTGCCAGTAATGTGCACCAGAGCGTCGTCTCCAGCCATGATCTCGAGACGTTGCCGTTGCCTGCGCGCAGCTTCGCCGACATTGCCTATCTCGCTCCCGGTACCGAGCCGGTTGAGCCTTCAGATCCGACCAAAGCCCGCATCACCGCTGTCTCTACAGGAGGCAGCTCAGGACTGAACAACGAACTTTCCGTCGATGGAGGAGACAACTCTGACGACTACATCGGAGGATTCCTGCAGAACTTTTCACCGGATGGCATCCAGGAGTTTGCCGTGCGCACTGCGCAGGAAGATGCCGATACCGGAGGTACGACCGCCGGCTCGGTGATCCTCACAACGAAAAGCGGAGGGAACACCTGGCATGGCGACGAAGCATTCTACGGGCGAGCTGCAGCGTTCAACGCCCGCTTTCCCATCGAAAATCCTCCGCCCAATCCAAAGCAGCCGTTTTCTCGACAGAATTACGTCGGAACGCTAGGTGGCCCCCTCCGTAAGGACCACCTCTGGTTTTTCGCGGACGTCGAAAACGTCCATGAAAACGCCAGCATCGTCTACAGCCCGGCTAGTACAGCGCAGTTCAAAGCGCTATCAACGCTTGCAACCAATGGGCTGATCCCGGGCGTCACGTCCATCTCGGTGCCTGCGAATGTTCCTGTCCCGTTTCGCGATACGTTGGGATCGGTGCGGTTCGATTGGGCGGAAGATTCGAAATCGCATTGGCTACTGCGGGCCTCTAACGACGACTACACCACCCACAACAGTCTTGTGCAACAGGGAGCGCTGCCTTCTACCGGATTGTTGACCCACAACAACTACCTGAGCCTGGTTCTCGGAAATCAATACGTATTCTCACCAACGCTGGTGGGCAATTTTGTCTTCAGCGCGAGTGGCCTGCACCTGACCCAAACTCGCTCCTCAAACCTTGGCTTTGCGCTGGCGTTTCCATTCAGTTCTACATCGTTGACCGTCTCCGGATTCGAGACTTTTGGCGACAACCAGTTCGCTACACCGATCACCTTCTTTCCCTCAGAGCGCAACCAGGAAAAGTACCAATGGCGCTACGACATCAGCAAGACGAAGGCCACCCATTCGCTGCAGTTTGGCGGGAACTTCATCCATGAGCCAGTGCTGGACGGTGCGTTTCCGGGCAATCTTGAGACGTTGTACCAGTTGCCCGAGAACCCCACGTACTACGTGCAAAATCCATCGCAGTTCTCTGCGGACCTGGTCGCTGGCGCATCGACATCCGATCTTGGCGGAGGCTTTGCGCAAAATATCCAGAGGCTCGCGTTCTACGCGCAGGACTCGTGGCACCTCACGCAGAGGCTGACTCTCAACTATGGACTGCGCTACTCCACCACCTATGGCCTCTTTCTAGCGTCGGGTCGCAGCCAGGTTGAAAATCCAGGCTATGTCACTCTCGCTGCCTTGCATGTGCCTCTGGTTTCCGATGTGCCAAAGGACGACCATAAGCAAATTGCTCCGCGCGTGGGCTTTGCGTATGGCTTGGGAAACACCGGGGCTACCGTCGTTCGCGCTGGATTTGGTCTTTACTTCAACGATCTTGCCCAAAATGGCTGGGTCACCGCATTTCAAGGGGTCAATGCTCCCGCGGGGGCCTGTGTGGATCCTGCGCAGAATCCTGGAGGCGCGGAGAATGCCGGCTGCGTTCCCGGCGACGCATCGGGAGGAACGGCAAACCTGATCGACCCCAGGTATCGCACTCCCTACGCCATCCACATTTCTGGAGGCGTTCAACATGCCTTCAGTGCCAGTTTGGCTGCCAGCGCCGACTACATTCACGAACAGGGGAATCATGCCTATCGCGCTTACAGCTATATCGGGGGCACTAACCTGTTCACTCCGCTCCTGCCACAAGCCGATCCCGACCAAGGCAGCGTAGTTCCCGACGTGAACGTCTTCCACTCGGATAACCGATCCAGTTACAACGGCCTTATGCTGCATCTCCAGGGAAACGTGGGGCAAAGGTTGAATCTGGTTGTGAACTATACCTTTGCGAAGGCGCAGACCTGGGGTTGTGTGCTCGGCGAATTGTTCGACTACGTGAACGGGGTCTGTAATCCTCTCGACCCCTTCGGGCCGGGCGATTACGGTCCGTCAGGCGAAGATGTTCGCCATCGCGTCGTACTCGCTGGGAGTTGGCACACCCTCGGCGGGATTGAGCTAAGCGGCCTGAGCCAGGCTGAGAGTGCACGCCCCTTCACCATTACCACGGCAGACAACAGCGGCCGCATCGCAATCAATGGTGTGCCTACGACGCTCGACCAGTTCCGCGGTACTCCCTATCTCCAGACTGACCTGCGCGTCAGCCGGCCGATCGCCTTTCGGGACCACTGGTCGCTTATTCCCTTCGTGGAGATGTTCAATCTTTTCAACAGGAACAATCCTGGAGCTAATTATGTAACCAACATTGCGACGCTTCCAGTTCCGAGCGCAGAGGCGCAGGCCGGTAATGTAACCGACGTCTGCACAAATGCGGCCTGCACCGCGACTCAACCAATCACCAGCCCGGTTCAACTACGCGTGCCCGGGGGCGCCCTCGGAGACTTCTTCGGCCCCGGAACCACCGTTGGGATTCCATTTGCCGCCCAACTCGGTGCACGCGTCACGTTCTAGTTTTCCGAAACTACGACCGTTGCTACTCAGCCGCTGGCATCTTTGGAACGCGCGTATCGCGATCTCGGCTCCCCACCTTATAACTGTTAGATAGTCCCTTCTTCCACTGCATTGCTCATTTCAGGAGCACCGTCGACGGGCAGACCTACACGCAGCCCGCTCCAGTCAAACCCGATCCCCGTGGCGAGCCCGTTGACCCCTCCTCGCCGGGTGCGGCCGACCGGTCCTGAATGCGACCGTGGAGATTGTTTGTTGATGACATCAATAGCCGTGGAGTAAGAAGAAAGTTATTCTCGCTGGGCAGGCAACAATTCTCTGCGCGGTCATCTACAGGTAACTGTTTTTTTACGAAAGCTGGCTACAACTTGGGGGCGGCCAATTGGCCCACAAGGAGTACCAATGCACAAGCTGATTGCGAGTTCAATGGCCATGGCCCTCGTGGCTGGACAGATATGCGGACCGGTGTGTGCGAGTGCACAATCCAGGCCTGCAACACCGATCAAGCACGTGGTCGTCATTTTTCAGGAGAACGTCTCGTTCGATCACTACTTTGGCACATATCCGGTGGCGCTGAATCTCCCGAAGGAACCGAGGTTCGAAGCGGCAGATGACACGCCCAGCGTGAACGGCTTTACTGATGCTCTGCTGTTCAACAACCCGAACTTTCTGAACACATCCCTGAATGGAGCGGCTGCCTCGAATCCTTTTCGGCTGGACCGGTCTGAAGCTTCGACCAATGATCAAGACCACAACTACGGTCCGGAGCAAGAGGCCTTCCACGGCGGTCTGATGGACGGGTTCCCGAAGTATACGGGCGTTGCTGGACCTCCGCCGACCGGACAGACCACCAACGCCCTCGTCATGGGCTACTACGACGGCAACACCGTGACAGCGCTGTGGAACTATGCGCAGCACTTTGCGATGAACGACAACTCCTTCGGCACCACCTTCGGACCTTCCACGGTGGGCGCGCTCAACCTGGTTTCGGGCCAGACGAATGGGGTGGATGACTCCATCAGCCCGGGTTCGGCAGTGGTTGCGGATGGCAACGGTGGGGTGACAGACGTGGGCGACGCCGATCCGGTCGGCGACGTTTGCTCTAGCACTACCTCAGCGATCCACATGACCGGCCAGAACATCGGCGACCTGTTGAACAGTGCCGGTGTAACCTGGGGCTTCTTCGAGGGCGGCTTCAACCTGTCGACCAAGAACGCGAACGGAACCACGGGTTGCGCACGCAGCACCACCTCGACGGTAACGAATACAAACAAGGCCGACTATATCCCGCACCATCAACCGTTCCAGTACTACACGTCCACGCAGAACCTGGCGCATACGCGGCCGAGTTCGGTGAAGAGCATCGGCTATGCGGGCGATGCCGCGAATCATCAGTATGACCTCAACGACTTTTATGAGGCGGTGTCGGCAGGCAACTTTCCAGAAGTCAGCTTCCTGAAGGCGCCGGGCTATCAGGATGGGCACGCCGGTTACTCGGATCCTCTGGATGAGCAGACCTTCATCGCGACGGTGATCAACTTCCTCCAGACTCAGAAGGACTGGAAGAACACCGCAGTGGTGATCGCGTATGACGATTCGGACGGTTGGTACGATCACCAGATGGGTCCGATTGTGAACCAGTCGGCCACCGCGATGGATGCGCTGCTGGGAGCGGGTTCCTGCGGGAACGCCGACACGGCGCTGCCGGGCGTGAATGCCGCTCATGCGCAGGGCCGTTGCGGCTATGGGCCGCGCCTTCCGCTGATGGTGATCTCGCCGTATGCGAAGAAGAACTTCGTCGATCACACGGTGACCGACCAGTCTTCGATTCTGCGGTTCATTGAGGATAACTGGTTGGCCGGGCAGCGGATCTCGGGTTCGTTCGACAGCCGTGCTGGCCTGCTGACCAATATGTTCGACTTCGACGACGGCCCGCGCACGGACAAGTTGGTGCTGAACACGAGCACCGGCGAGCCTCAGTAAGCGTTGGCCTGGTGGCTGGATTGGACGTGCTGGGTGCGGGGGATTTCTCTCGCACCCAGCTCTATTTTGGGGGTTGCACTAAGCTGAGGATGAGGTAGGTGAATGATTTCGCGGCGCGGGTTTTTGGGACGAGCAGGACTGCTGGCAGCCGGGTTGACGCTGGAGAGAACGGCACCGGGTGCGACTGTTCCTGCGCAAGGGGCACTCGATCCGCGAACGCTGACGCCGTGGGTGGATGCGCTTCCACTGCCAGAGGTTCTGCGGAACAGCGGACTACGCGCGAGCTCAGACAAGCCTGATGTGCAACTGCCGTTCTATCGCGTCGCCATGCGCGAGATTCACCAGAAGGTGCACCGCGACTTGCCACCGACGCGAATGTGGGGCTTCAACAATAGTTCGCCCGGGCCGATCTTTGAGACCAGGAGCGGCGAAGGGCTGATCGTGGAGTGGGCAAACGAGCTGCCCACGAAGCACTTTTTACCGATCGATCATACGCTGCACGGGGCGGAGTTGGACAAGCCGGAGGTGCGCTCGGTAGTGCATCTGCATGGTGGCAGAACACCGGCGGCGAGCGACGGCTATCCAGAGGACTGGGTGGTCCCGGGAAAATCGCTCGTGTACCACTATCCGAATCGTCAGGATGCGGCGCTGCTCTTCTACCACGACCATACGATGGGAATTAATCGCCTGAATATCTATGCCGGGATGCAGGGGCTGTTCGTAGTTCGCGATGAGGTGGAGGATCGGCTGAACCTGCCCGCCGGGAAGTACGAGATTCCGCTGCTGCTGTACGACCGGTTTCTGCACACTGATGGGCAGATGGAATATCCGGTGTCGCCCGACCCGAAGGTTCCGTGGGTACCGGAGATCTACAGTAATGCAATGCTCGCCAACGGCAAGCTGTTTCCCTACGTGGACGTGGAACCGCGGCGTTATCGTCTCCGTGTGATGAATGGCTCCAATGCGCGCTTCTTTCGAATCTCGATGGGAAGCCTGCTGGAAATGCACCAGATCGGCAGCGACCAGGGATTGCTGCCCGCACCGGTCAGCATGAAGCGGATACTCCTTGCGCCGGCGGAGCGCACGGACTTTGTGTTTGACTTCAGCGCGCACGCGGGAGAGAAGATTCTGCTGCAGAGTGACAGCTTTCAGATTCTGCAGTTCCGAGTAGCTACGAGCGGAACCACGGACACGAGTTCCCTGCCCCAGACGCTGCGGCCGGTGGTCCGAATTGCAGAGAGCCAGGCGGTGAAGACGCGGCGGCTGACGCTGGACGAAACGATGAACGGCGTGCAGGAATCGATGGGGATGATGCTGAATAAGACACCGTGGCATATGCCTGTGACCGAGAAGCCGGTCTTGAATACGAGCGAGATCTGGGAGCTGGTGAACCTGACCGAAGACGCCCACCCCATTCATCTGCACCTGGTGCGATTTCAAGTGCTGGACCGCAGGACGATGGACAAATTTCACTATCAGGACAAGGGCGAACTGCGGTTCTACGGTCCGGCGGTCGCGCCCGGCCCCGATGAGATGGGATGGAAGGATACTGTGCGCTGCGAGCCGGGGACGGTGACGCGCATCATCGTGCCATTTGAAGGGTACGCAGGCCGGTACGTCTGGCACTGCCACATCCTGGAGCATGAGGACAATGAGATGATGCGGCCGTATGAAGTAATCGCACCGAGCGCGACGCAAGGATAGGCTGGCGTCATCTCGCGCGCGGTTTCGGTATCAGCTTGATTTTCTTGAATTTGGAATGGTGCGCCCGGAGCGATTCGAACGCCCGACCTACTGGTTCGTAGCCAGTTGCTCTATCCAGCTGAGCTACGGGCGCACATGGGAAGCGTTGCGTTCGTGTTGAATGCAACTCTCTAAGTCTAGTGGATTCTCTGCCTGAGAGCAACCTCTCTGAAGACCCTTGTTGCGGCAATTCAAAATGGTGGGCGAGCGGAGCTGTCACTCTTGGCATGGAACTGAAGAATGGGGCGTTTGCCATGAGCCTCCTGCGGCGTTGCGGCGCAAGAGCCGGAAACGAGCTTACGGCTACTGATCGTGGCGCTCCGGTTCCCTGATCTTCAGCCGGTCCGTTGAGATCGCGGCGAGCTTACTTGGCCTCATAATCCACATAATCTGGTTGATGCCTTGTGGGGAAGCATCAATCGTCCCGAGCGCACCGGGAATGCCATCGCGCGAGATAAGAACGGCTGCCTGCCCATTTGTTTCAACCCACGAGAGCGTTACACCCGCCCAGAAATGCCAAGCAAAGGAAGCGTAGAACTTTGCAACACGCTCGCGACCAGACACTGGAGCCCGGGCTGCCGTGCGAACTACACCGCCACCATCCGAATAAGAGACAACGTCTTCGGCGAAGAGAGCTTCCAGTGCAGCTACATCGCCGTTTTTTGCGGCTTTGATGAAAGCCTCCAGAAGGCGCCGTTGCTCCTCTGAGCTGGCTGCCGTGCGCCGCCCGTCAGCGATGTGCTTCCGCGCACGGGAGACGAGTTGGCGGCTATTTTCCTCCTCAATTTGTAGAACATCGGCGATTTCGCGATGCGAGTAATCGAAAGCCTCGCGCAGGATATATGCCGCACGTTCTGTGGGAGGCAGCTTCTCGAGCAGCAGTAGGATTGCAAATCCCAACGCTTCTCCGCGCTCCGCACCTAACGACGGATCATTGCTGGTGTCCACGGGTTCGGGAAGCCAGGGGCCAACGTAGGTTTCTCGGCGGGATTTGGCGCTTTGGGAGAAACTGATACACATTCGCGTCGTGGTCGTGGCCAGGAACGCCGGCGGGTTCTCAACGACACTTCGATCCGTGGCCTGCCATCTCAACCACACGTCCTGAACTATATCCTCAGCCTCCGCCGCGCTTCCGAGCATACGATAGGCGATGCCGAACAAACGCGGACGTGCGCCGGCAAAAGCGGAGAGACCATCGTCGTATTCGCTGCCGTTTGCGTCAAGGCGAGCGGACGAAGGCGTTCGCGGCAATGGCTCTTTTGCCATTGCCATAGTGTATCGTCTGGCAGATCCAGCCTAGACGGAACAAGCTTATGAAAGCGCTATGAATTTGAATCGTGGCCCTTGTCCCTTCCGTGTTCTGGCAAACTCAAAAAATGATCAGGCTGAGGTTAGCGTTCGAAGCTGTCCAGCATTTCTTCAACCAATTCTTCGCTTAGCGGAGAATCATCGGAGTCGCTGGTGATCAGGTCTTCAACTGCGTGCTCTCGTTGTTCATCGCGATTCTCGCTTTGCGATGAAGGTGGATCGTAAGACTCCAGAATCATATATACCTCCTCTTCTGTCTCTTCGAGGTAAATCTCTTCCTGACTGGCAACCGTCTCGTAGTAGGCATCCGTTTCGGTTGAAATGCTTTTGTCGTTGTTATCCAGGATGTACATTGCCGTCATTTCTCCGTTTGTTGCGCTTGTCTGTTCTCAAGCAAATGGTCGGGCATTTCAATGGCTACGCAGAGTCCCTCAGTTGGCTGCGATTCTCCTTCACCAAGGACAAGCTAGAGAAATCGCGAGAACCCAGCTCCCCCGCGTTGCCAACCATGACCAGATACGGGCTTGATCCGTGACAGGCATCACTCGGAATCCTACATCGTGTCACGAAACGCTCGGACGTTTGGTCATAGCGAGTACGAACGGCAGATGCAAGCAGCCGATCGAGAATGGAGGTTTTAATTATGAAAATCGTAGTGATCGGTGGCACTGGTCTTATTGGCTCAAAGCTTGTCAGCAAGCTTCGGGAACACGGACACGAAGGAATACCAGCTTCGCCCAATTCCGGTGTCAACACCCTCACCGGAGAAGGGCTTACTGAAGTGCTGAAGGGTGCGTCGGTTGTCGTGGACGTATCAAATTCCCCGTCGTTCGACGAGGTGGCTGCAACGAACTTCTTCCGAACCGCTACGGGCAATCTCCTTCAGTACGAGAAGGCCGCGGGAGTGCAGCACCACGTCGCATTATCAGTCGTGGGAACCAATCGGCTAGCCCAAAATAGACCGTCGGATGGGGAAAAGACGATTCGCGGATACTTCCGCGCGAAGCTCGCGCAGGAGAATCTGATTAAGGAGTCTTCCATCCCGTTCTCAATTGTCCGCGCGACCCAGTTCTTCGAGTTTGTCAAGAGTATCGCTGATGCCTCCAGCGACGGTACGACCGTGCGATTGGCTCCGGTTCTCATTCAGCCTATGGCGGCTGACGATGTCGCGAGCGCTGTAGCGAAGGTCGCTGTCGGCGCGCCAATCAATGGCATTGTCGAAGTAGGCGGTCCGGAGCGGTTCCGGCTCGACGGATTCGTTCGACAGGGCCTTCTCGCCCATAACGACTCGCGTACGGTAGTTGCGGACCCTGGTGCCGGCTACTTCGGGGTCGAGGTCGACGAGCGTTCGCTACTCCCTGGCAAAGATGCTCAGCTTGGGGAAACGCGTTTCGAAGCGTGGTTGGCGTAGTCAGCGAGTATGCAACCTGCCTCTCGTTAAGGATAGGAGCTGAGTCCCCCCTGGACTCGGCTCCAACACAACGAACAGAGAGAAACACCCAGGAGATTTATCCATGAAGGTCGCAAAGCTGATTTTGTGTCTGGCGTGCCTCACTTCCGGTTCGTTACCCGCACAGGATGCGAAGGTAACATCGCTTATCTCGAAAGACCTGGCAGACATTCCCGGCAAAGAAGGTCTGATGATCTCGGTCGAGTACCCGCCAGGTGCTTCTGACCCCATACACCGCCACAATGCGCATGGGTTTATCTATGTGCTCGATGGTTCGATCGTAATGCAGGTTAAGGGCGGAAAAGAAGTAACTCTGACACCTGGTCAAACCTTCTACGAAGGACCAATGATATTCATGTCGTTGGCCGGAACGCAAGCAAAACTCGGCCGGCAAGATTCGTCGTGTTTCTGGTGAAAGACAAAGGCGCTCCGGTGCTGATACCCGTGAAGTGAAATGGCGCAAGTACTGCGGTAAGAATGGCCTTGGTGGGCCCTTCCGGACATTGCCGAATGAAGACCAGAAATCGGTTCTGTACGCAAAAGCATATCGAGACGATCAGCTTCCCAAGCCAAACATCTCTCTCGCGGTGCGAGCCAGACTCGTCGGATTTCATGATAGTGGACAGGTCTGACGTTTCGCATGGTGTTCTTGCCTAGGCACTAATGCACCGTCGCCAGCGGAAAGCGGTAGATATTAACGCTGTAAGGCGCTACCGAGAGTGGTTGTGAGCTGTCGGCGATAGGGATTTCCTTTACCGCAACTTGTGGGGGCTGACCTACATGATTGTCAGCATCGAGGCGGCTTCCGGTCATCTGCCAAACCGTTGACGGTCCGGTGAGGCGCGTCCCAGCGACATTCATATTGACCGTCTGGGTTAGGTCTGTCGCATTCACGACAGAAAGCGTGAGGTATTTGTGATCTTCGCTCAACGCAGCTACCATGTCGAGCGGGTAGGTTGCACTCCCCGCACTTTCCTCTGGCTGATCGCCGTAAGGGGGGTACTTTGGCGCGGGCTGTGGGGAGTTGCCTGTGACAGAGACGGGCAGTGTTCCGAAGTGATCTCGAAGCGTCTTGTAGAAGAGTCCTCTCGAGTTATATACGGCGGCGGTGTTGTTGTAATCGATCGTCGAAACAGACATAGTATAAGCGGCCATCTTCATGAAATCGGTATGCCGGAACATCTCGTTCATGATCATCCCGGCAGCGAGAGCCGATTTCATACTACCGCCACCGTAGCCGTACTCATCGACGGAGAGGAAGAGCTTCTTATCGAGCATCGCAGGGAATCGTTTAATGTACTCGTTCCACTCTTCGGCTTTCTTGTGGACGCGGTTCGAAGGACGGCGGACGGACTCGAGAACAGTCTCATCGATGTTCACGTAACCACCCTCGATAGGCGCGTTCGTGGGCAAGGACTTGGCGTGCTCGTAGTCGAAGCGTTTGCCCGGACGCGCATACCAGTGTTCGGTGATGCCGTCGAAATTGCCGAAACTCTGAAGTAGAAGACCGCCTGTCCAATCTGCTCGAGGATCGCCAAAGTGAACCTGCGGGTCAGTCATGCCCATCGTGCGCGGCTGACCTTCGACAGTCATTTCGTCCGGCATCGCTCCCGAAGCAAGCAGGGTGATGGAAGGGTCGACCGCTCGCATCGCTTGAGCGAAGGAATTGTGTTTGAGCGCGTAGTACTTAATGTCGGTGTGGCCGTGTTGCCAAGAGCCATAGGGCTCATTGCCGATGTCCCAGTACTTGACGTGGTAAGGCTCAGGGTGGCCGTTCTTCGCCCGCTCAGCTCCCATATGCGTATAGGCCGAGCCGTTAATATATTCGACCTCGTCCGCGGCCGAGTGTGCGTCGCCGAAGCCTGCATTGACCGTTAAGTATGGATCGACATCGATCAGCTTGCAAAGCGTCATCAACTCGTCCATGCCCAGATCGTTGGTCTGCATCGCGTTCCAGGCGTAGTCGAACACGGGCGGCCGCTTGTCGATGTCGCCGATGGAGTCATACCAGTTCCAGTCGGAAATGAAATTTCCTCCGGGCAGGCGCCACATGCCGGCGTGCAGATCGCGCAGCAGCGCAATTGTGTCGGGCCGGAACCCCTGGACGTTGTCTGAGGGCATCAGCGAAATCGTACCCACGTGGAAATTCCCTTTGCCCGTGCCGGTAATCTCGATCGTACCTGATGTAGTATCGGCCTTCGCTTTGAACGAGAGAGGAACTTTGCGATAGGCGTTGGTGAGTGGCCCCGTGGAAAGGGTTTGCCGGTCATCCGCACCTGGGCCCCAGATTAGGGAGACATTAACCTTGGCGTCGGCGGATCCGCGAAGATAGATTCGGCCCGAATACTGTTTGTCTTTGACGAGCGAGAAGCCAGATTGACTTACACCGTGCGGCGTATCGGTGGTGAGGTTAATGCGGGGACTTTGGGTTCCGACGAAAGGCTCTGCGGTGTCCATCACGATCGCATCGTCAGGGCCGACCGGGCGCCGTTTGCGAAGAGGCGCCCTCATCACGCTGGTAGATGCGGGCGCGGTTGGCTGGGTGTCTTTGGAAGTGATGGGGAAATAGAATTTGCGGTCGTCCCAGAGACTGCGATACATCAAGGCCCCTCCGTGCTCGATGAATCCACCATAGAGGTATTTCGAAATAGGTGCTCCGACCTGACTGACGTCGATGTTGGCGACAACTACTGCGCCTGGACCGGTGGGGACTAGTTGCGGAGCCTGTGCTGTGGTTCCGTTGGGTCCAAGCAAAAGCCACCCTGCCAGAATTACACCGAAGCCGCGGGTAAGGGACGGCACCTTCGACCTATTCGTAGACATATCTCTTCTCTCTGGGTAGTCATTTTATTTTCCGGCAAGGGGCACGCGTAATCGAGTAGCGACCTATGTTAACCACGTTTGGACGATCTTGGCCAGTTGATCTGAAAGTTCGAGCAGCCGAGAGCGAATGGAATGGGGGGTATGTCGAGCAGTAGACAGGTTCGCTGGCAAAATGTCACATCAACCTCTAGAGAGAAGTGGTCGAGCCAACTATGCCGGTCGTGTCACGATTGTTGGCTTTTCATGGTGGGGGAGGCTTTATTTTCGATCGGCAACCAAATCGGTGATTCATGAAGTCGCCGAGTACCGTAGGTGTGGTCTGACCAGAGTTTACGGACTTTGATGCGATCACATAGTGATGAAAATTCTTCTTGCACATTGTCGATTTCTGGTACTAGAGTTCTCCGGCTTGCGTAAACAATTTAGAGAACGACCCAGACCTTCCTATTTTTTATGAGCCCCGAAGTAAACGTTTGCATTCATTGGGACTTGTAAATGTCCGTTCGATCCCATCAATTCGGAGGCAAGATGAATATGCGGATAGCACTATCAGGCATCCTCTTCGCAACGCTGGCGACCACGGCCTTTGGTCAGGCTACAAATTCAGCCGACGTAACGGGTACCGTAACGGATGCAACAGGAGCCGTGGTCCCTGGCGCAACGATCAGCGTGCAAGACCTGGATAAGGTCACCGAGCACATCGTCACTTCTGACGGCGCGGGAATTTACGATACGGGCCCTCTCGTTCCGGACGACCGTTACACGATCACTTACGCCAAATCGGGATTTGCGTCTCTCCAACGCGGACCGATGACTCTGCGCGTCGGGGTTATCGGCTTGAATGCGCAGCTCAGCGTCGGGCAAACAACACAGCAGGTGGTCGTTAACGAATCCGCGCCGCTGCTGGAGACGACAACCCCGGAATTATCGGCTACGCTGCCCGCAGAAACGTTGCAGGAACTGCCGCAGTCAGGCGCGCCGGATTGGCAGGGGTTTCTTGTTCTTCTGCCTGGCGTGAATGGAGCGCCGCAAAACGGAAACAGTGCTGCGAATCCCGGCATGGGGGGAGCCGCGGCGAATGGAAGCCTGCCGTTTTCGACTGCGCTTCTCGACGGCGCGTCGACCAGCTCCCCCATGAGCAACAACGTTCTCTTCACTCCGATTTTCGATGCGATTGCCGAAGTCAAGGTGAGTGATTCACTCTTCTCGGCCCAGTACGGAATTGGAGGCATGCTGTTCATGCAGACCAGCAAGGGAGGAACCAATCGGTTCCACGGCATGGCCTACGATTATCTGCGCAATAGCAGTTTCAATGCAGCTCCCTATACGTTTGTCGGCAAAAAATTGGTGCCCCCACTGCATTACAACGATATAGGTTTCAACGTTGGCGGTCCCATCCTAAGAAACCGCGCGTACTTCTTCTTTGCCTTAGAGCGTCCGATCAATCACGCTGCGGCGAACCCGACCGTGATCAGCCTTCCTACGCTGGCCATGATGGCCGGAGATTTCACAGGATTCCCCACCATCTACGATCCAACGACGCAAACGGTCGTGAATGGAGTTGTGACGAGGCAATCGTTCGCGGCCGAATATAACAATGGCAACAAAATTCCGCCCAGCATGATTGATCCGGTTGCCAAGAACATCCAGGCGCTTTATCCGCAGGTACCGGGTTTGGCGTCGTCACTCAACAACTATTCATACGCAATCCCCACAAAAACGCCGAGCGGGAAGTATTTTGGCCGCTTCGATGCAGATGTGACGAAGAGCAATCGCCTTACAGGGTCAGCGGACTGGAACTACCAGACGAATCAATCGGTGACGCCAGTCTGCCCAATCAATTGCGCTCCCGTGGACACCTTCAGCACCAACAATCAAATATCTGATGTATGGACCATCAGCCCGCGAGTCGTCAACGAATCCCGCCTCGGGTTCATGGGAGAATATGACACTTGGTCCCCCGAGACGTATCAGCAGGGGTGGCCAGCCAAGCTCGGCTTGAAATACTCCAAGGCCGACATCTTCCCCAACATCAGCATCACCAACTACTACGGTCTGGCGTCCGGCACCCACTCCAAATATAAAGAGAATCTGTTCGATCTTTCGGATGTCGTGACGCTCATCAAGGGTCGCCACGTCATTCACGCTGGTGGCGAACTCCTTATTGAGCGCGCTGACTCGCTACTCTTTGGCAACATTACCTCCGCAGCTCTGTCATTCACCGGAGTGTATACAGCGGGCAGCAATTCCGGATCGCTTGCAACCACAACGGGCTCTTCCTATGCCGATTTCCTGCTGGGCTACTCGAAAAGTTGGTCTGCGGGCGTGACCCCAGAATACGGTGGGAGGCTGAAGACTCCTGCGTTCTTCGTGCAGGACGACCTGAAGCTAACGCCGAGGCTCAACCTGAATTTAGGTTTGCGGTATTTTGGCACGACTGGGTAGTCTGAGGTCCACGGCAATCAACGGGGATTCGACCCTACGATCATCAATCCCGCTACGAATGCACCTGGAGCAATGTGGTATGCATCTACGCATGCGAACGGGCGAACCGCACTGCAGGCGTCGCAGTTCAACAACTGGCTACCAAGGCTGGGCGCTGCCTATCAGTTGGGGACCAAAACGACCATCCACGGGGGATTTGGCATGTATACATTCCCGTGGAATACGGACACATACGGCAATGGCCAGGGATCTGCATTCGGCACGAGCGGGAATGAGACGGATTCCACTAACAACGTCGCACCGGTTGTCACCCTCTCGTCGGACGGCAACACCAATTACCAGGGCGCGAAAGGTGCCGCCATCAATTCTTTATTCTTAACCGCGCCGACAACCCCGGACGCGTTCAACGGACAATCGCTCGGGTTTTCCCAGTTCCATCAGCCGGTTCCGAAGTTGATGCAATGGAATCTGAGTGTTCAGCGGCAAGTGGCGTCAAATATGGTGTTGGACGTCGCTTATGTAGGCAGCCGAGGGTCTAATCTCGCGTATCTGACGGACCTGAATCAGGTGCCTCAAGCTCTGCTTGGACCTACTGACTCGACTTCGCGGCCTTATCCTGAGTTTCAGAGCATTACCGGGGTGAGTGCGGTAGGAATCTCGAACTATAACGCGCTGCAGGCCCAGGTCGAACGGCGTATGACCAGTGGACTCGAATTCAACTTCAACTACACCTGGTCCCATATGCTGGATGACCAGGATTCGTCGGGCTGGGGTTCCAAGCAAGGCAATCAGCCCTATCAGGATGCCTACCATCCATCCGCGAACTATGGCGCTTCGAACTTCGACATTCGGCATGCCTTCAAGGGGCAAGTGGTCTATCAGCTTCCCTTTGGCGTCGGCCGGCCGTTCGTGAACCATGGTGGGCCAGCGGATGAAATTCTCGGTGGATGGTTGCTTTCTGGAACATGGGTTGGTCAGACGGGCAATCCGTTCACTCCGAGCATGGCTGTGAATAACAGTTACAGCCTTTCCTCGAACGCTTTTCAGTACCCGAACGTTATCGGTGATCCGAAGGCCAATACGCAGGGTATTAACGGCTGGTTCAACGTCGCCGCCTTCGCTTCGCCCGGCGCTGGAGTTTTCGGCAATGTGCGTCGCAACAGTGTATATGGTCCGGGCCTGACTCAGCTGAATGCGTCGCTGCACAAATCGTTTCGTATCACAGAACGCGTCACTGCCGATTTCTCGGCCAGTGCGACTAACCTACCCAACCATGCCTCATTCGCTCAACCAGACGCACTGATCGGGACGGGCCATACAGCAAAGGTCACTGGCGTGACCGTCGGCGGCCGAGCCATGGAGTTTGTCGGGAAAATTCGATTCTGAAACGTTTCACGAATCAAGCTCCAATATACGGAATAGCACAGCCCAAACCGCAAGGTTTTGGCTATGCCTATCACCGAGTGTCCCAAGGCATGGAGGTGAATTTGGACCTTCAAAATGTAAGGGCGTCCCTCGTGCGTGCCTGAGAATTTTCAGCCCAGCGGGTGTTCGTCTACTATGCGGATTCTATTGGAGGTTGGACTCCACGCCTTATGAGACTCGTTATCTCGAAGACGTTTATGTTGAGCTGTTAGTGGAAGAAGCATGACAGTCCGACATCTTCATCAAGGACGATTTCGCGCGCCAGAAACGAGACGGAGGGGATTGCTGGGGCTACACGTTTCAGAGAAGTTGAAGGAGCACGAACGCATGATCGATGTACCTACCGCAAGCGGCGTACACGTGGAAACGTATCCGTCAAAATTTCTGGTTTCAGGGCTTGAAGCCAACCTCGGTATTCTGACCCGACACCGTCTTGCGAATGGTGCCAGGCTTCCAGTCACGAGCGATCACCAGATCGTCCGCGACCTTGGCCGTCATCGTGGTGATGTTTACGTACCCCGCTCGCCCGTACAGCGCAGGCACATACTGCCCGTCGCGCACGGCTGCGTAATGTTTCCAGGCCTCCAGCGCGCTGTTAAGGTGAGTCTCCGCCGACGCCTGTTGGCTAGCGTCGCTGCTGAGGTCATACAGCCCGAGATCGCTGGCCGCGCGAATCTTTTCCGCGTAATACTGTGCCAGCCATCCCAGCGATTCGCAGTCCACGAGTGTCTTGCGATACTCCACGGCGTTTGCGCTTGGAGTCTGCGTCCGTAGCTCAGCGACTGATTGCAAAGCCTCGCGGGAGGCACCGTCAAGGGCATCCGCTATTTGCAACGGTGTCGTCCCGGTCATGGGTCGCTTCTCCAGCAGATTCGCGCGCCACTGACGAATGTTCAGCACATTTGCGCCCGGCATCGATTCGCCCTCAGCAAAGTCGAGGACCGTGTAATACCTCTTCTCCGCGGGGTATCGCGACGAGGCCTCTGGAAACCATTTCATATCGATATCGCCCCAGAAAAACCGGGTGATCAGGGGCATGGTCTGCGATGCGGACTGAAGCGCGCGATAGAGTCCAAACGAGCTGACGCCGGGAAAACGGGCGGCGAGTACGTCTTCGAAGTGGGTATCGGGTAGCGTTGGGTCATAGCTCAACCTGCCCATCAGCATAAAGTTGTACCACTGCTTCTTGATGACCAGTTGGCGCGGGCCCGGACCGGGATCGCGGTCCAGGAACTCGCGGCCGAGACAGTAGCCGTCCCCTCCCATCATGTATCCGCCGGAGACATCGGCGGGCGGCATGTTGGCGACGTAGTCCCGCATGTAGTCCGGATCGCCAAAGCGGAACGAATAAATGTCATCATTGCGCACCTCCAGCCACATCTTCTTCCCGGACGGAAGAACACTCAGGCCGCCCTTGATCATGGGTGGATTGGCTATCGAGTACATGTGTGCGACGGAGTATTTGAAGCTGAAGTCGACGGGACCGGGATAATCCTTCCAATGCTGCATGATCTGACTAACGCTGGTCTGATGAAAGCGATGAATGATATGGAACTTGCGTTGCGGGTTCGCGCGCAGCGCATCTCTCGCTCCCTCCCCGTAGGTAGACCAGATCCAGTTTTCCTTCGCGTCGTCTGTTGCGCCCGGCATATTCTCACCGGAAGTAATGCCCATCCCATCGAGCAGAGGGTAGGTCTTGATCAGCTCGCGAACTGAATCGCGCATGTACGCGATTGTGGTGGCGTTGGACATTGCATCCGTAATGCCATATTTTCCGGTAGCCGCATGGGTGAAGACATTCCAGGTGAAGATATAGACCGCGACGCCACGGTCGTGTGCGTATTGCATCACCTCCCGCCAGAAGGCAATCTTTTCATCCATGGTCATCTGTTTGACAACGATGTGGTCTGTGTATGCTCCCTTCGCGTCCGTCTTGCCCTGCCAGACGTCGTTGAGGGCGACGTCGGGAAACTCCGGCACTTTGACCATGGAGGGGAACGGATGTTCGCTCCACAGCGAAAGCACGTTGTAACGATCGCGCGCCATCTCATCGATAAATTCATGCCAGAATTCCATCGACCACATCTCCGGAATATTGTCCTGCGAAGACGTATTCCTGTCGGAGTAAGTGGGAGTCCTGAAGTCCAGCGGCACATTGAACTTGATGCCGCGGTCGAGAATATGCGGCGTGTGCAGACGACGATCCGAGGCGAGCTCGTTCAGCGTTCCCAAACGCAGGCCTTCGGCGATATCCAGGCCACCATACATCGCGCCCGACGGGTCGCCGCCTGTCACGACGACCGTTCCGTCCGGACCGCGATTGAGGCGGTAGGCCTGAGCTCCCAAAGCGCTGTCGATCTTGAAGACGACGCGCGGCCCAGCCACAGACGCAGCCTTTGCCGCGGCGCTGATCTCCTCCGCCGCAAACTCCACAGGAGTAGCGTGAGCAGCGCCGGAACGGAAAACCAATGCCGTGAGCAATAGGGACAAAAGCACGCGAGTCTTCATGTCATCACCACCAGATTTTTTACTTCCACAAATTCACTCCGCTGACCTATTTCCCTGCGGTTGCACGTCGCACCTGCGAGAAAGCAGGAGCAACCAGACCGAACCACCCGACGAATGAAACTCTGATTGACCTCACGGGTTTCATTCACCTTTCACTACTGGCTTCAACGGGCGCAGCCGTTAATCGGGTCTCTGCCCTGAACCCATATGTTTCATCACGCAATGATAACGACGACATCGACGAGCAGTACAATTCTTGAGCCCCGGATTCTTCACCAAACGCGCGTATTCAGCCTTTTCAGTGATCAATGCATCGGCAAATCAGCGCCATAGATAGTAAGCAGCGGGTGTCTGACGATCACATGGACCTCATAGGCTCCAGGCGGCAGATCCTTCAACTCCTGCATGTATGGGCCTGCCTTCCCGATCTCCTGCATGGGCGTCGCGACCCAGGGCGCGGACCGCGCTGAAACGTCATCGGCGGTGATCTGACGATACTCAAATCCAACCTGCAGTCGTGGCGAACCTCCCATATCCGTCACCTCGCCGTTCAGTTGGTATGAGTTCGCTCCCAGAGCCTTCGGGATATCCGTCTTTACCTGCGGCGGCTGGAAGCTGGGCTTTACGTGAGTGAGCCGAAGCACAACGGGATAGTCCCACTTGTAATTGTCCTGTAATCGCTGTGCCAGCATCGCGTGTATGTGCAAGCCGTCGCTCTCCATCTTCCACGTCGGTTTGGGATTTACCTTGGGCTGATACTCCAGGTCCCTGCCGTTCTCGCCCAACACGGTCACTTCGGTCTGGTCTGTCGTTTGTACCGATTTCAGCAGCACATCGCGCCATTTGCCGAAGACCCATGGCTGCGGTAAATCGTCGACCACGTACAGCGTGTCTTCGTCCTTCTGCTTCGTGAACCATAAGTCGCCTTCATTCGTGATGACCCATGGGCGCACTCCGTAGATGCAATCCGAGTTCACCGACATCCACAAGCCCATCTCGCGCAGGCGGTCTTCCTCTTCGGTCGGGATTTCTCCGTTCGCCTTTGGTCCAATATCCAGAAGCAGATTGCCGCCCTTTGCCCGCGTCTGAATGAGGGTGTCCAACAACTGACGGGTCGACTTGTAAACGTCGCCCTGAGGCTGGTACATCCACGACGCGCCCATCGTCAGGTTGGCCTCCCATACTCCCTTCAGCGGCATGCCCGGGACATACTGCTCGGGCGTCTGCACTGCCCCGCGAGAGACGACAACGTTTGGTTGCAGCTTCCATGCCAGGTCGCGCAGCCCATCCGCCTGGCCATCGAAAAAGGCCACCTGGATCGCGCCATATTTGGTGAACAGCTCCTTAACCTGCGCCTGGTCGTACGCCATCAGTCCGGGATTGTTCTTCGGCTGTACCTCGGGCACATTGCGCAGGATTGGCTTGCCTTGCTTGCGCAGCCAGTAAAAGTCATCCGGAGAAAAATACACGCCGATTGAGATGTTCTGGTCCCTGAATGCCTGGAACACCTCCGCCGTGATGTCGCGGTGGAAAGGCGTATGCATGACCCCGAAGGGCGTCGTCGTCGTGTCGTACATCGCAAATCCGGAATGATGTTTCGTCGTGAATACCATGTAGCGCACGCCTGCCACCTTGGCCAGCCGCGCCCAATCCTCAGGGTGAAACTCGCGTGGATAAAACGTCGTCGGCAGATCGTTGTAGAACCAGTCGGTGTATTCCTTGGAAGCTCCCACGAGCGAATGGCTGATTCCAACGCCTGTCTGTACATCGACGCTCCAGTGAATAAACAGCCCAAACCCAAGATCGCGGAACCATTCCATGCGTTCGGGTTTATTCAAGGAGCCCACCTCCGGGGTCGCGCTTCTCTGCGCCCTCCCGATCTGGGGTATCAGAATTAGGACAGTTCCCAAAATGCTCAACGCCATACGTTTAAACCGTGCCCACAAAATCATTGATCTCCCCCTGCCTGCCTTGATTCCTCTATGCCACAGTGAGGCCGCCGTTGACTGAGATTCGTTGCCCCGTGATAAACCCGGCGGATTTGCCGGCAAGGAAGGCCACGCTTGCAACGTCTATAGCTTGGCCCATTATTTTCGCGGGAACCGATAGCCCGTACTCCTCGAGTTCCGCGGCCGTCGCATCCGCGTGCCTTTCCGTTGGGATCCATACTGGAGCAACCAGGTTAACGGTTGTCCCCATGCGGAGCCAACTCGCGGGACCAGGAACGCGTAAGCCCAAGCTGGGCGCCCTTGGCCGCGACGTAATGGGCCTCCACGCCCGCGCCTGTCACTTTACCGGAAATCCCGGTGGTCTCAACCGGTCGGTGCAACACCATCTGATATGAATTCATTTTCTAAGGGTGGTGTTTATGGCACAAGGAAGACGGAATGGACTGTCCACTGAGCAGCGGATCGACGTGTGGCGCCGCTGGA
>Ga0207416_1000861_pt1 | contig 46438 bp, 34 predicted proteins | sample PaiPotPPM11metaG_FD_184107 | JGI IMG/M metagenome (GOLD analysis project Ga0207416, IMG submission 184107) | Iron sulfur acid spring bacterial and archeal communities from Banff, Canada, to study Microbial Dark Matter (Phase II) - Paint Pots PPM... ...
CCCATCCCTGAACCGGAATAAAGTCTAGTGATATTCATTAGGCAAGTCTCATGGGTGAAGGAAGAACCCCCTCGTCTTTTGACAGGGGAGTGTCAGTAGAATACGACATTTCAGGTTAAGAATCCTTTCCCCGATGTGATACTTCCAACAACTGTTGGTTAAAGCCCAGGTCCAGAAGGAAAACCATACTTCTCATCTAATAACTCTTGAAACTTATGAGATCCTGACGAGTCTGCAGAATGCTCCTGCACTTCCTCATCAAGCGCTGCAACGACTCCCTTAGCATCACTAGTTCCAGAAGAGTTTACATCGGCCTCCAAAGCCTTAGATTTAGATCTAAAAAGATCAATTTTCTCTAATATATTTAATGCTTCATCTACACTAGAAACTAGCGAGGACGGTGCTTCTTCCTTCGGCACAGAGATTCCTCTGCTTGATACATCAAGCAGAGACGTCTGCTGTGACTGATCTTCTCTCTCCATTTGGCGATAGTGCCCAGCAATAGCCGAGTCAGTACTTTCTGACCTCTTGCCTTCGTCTTCATGTCCGGCTGACCTAGATGAAGTATCATCAGGATCAGAAAGCTTCATAACATATTGTTTGCCCACCATAGCAGTATATTCATTATTAAGCTCTTGCAGCTTCTCTGTTGTAGATCCCCCAACGCCTTCCCTTGATGATATGGATAAGGGCCCGCTCAGTGGAACTGTTGTTTTTTCCTTTTCTTCGGCTTCTGACACAGATAGATGTGCTCTGTGGGATATCCCTGCCAGATCTGATGAGGACTGGCGTTGTTTTATCAATACATCTATCTGCCCTAAGAAAGTGACTAAATTGTTTTTTAAATCTTTCAGACTCTGGTTACCAGGATCACTAAGAACTGTGATGAACTTCGTTGCAAATGTACAGCAGGATTTCATGTAGTCTATAATCGTTTTAGAGTAAGTGCCGAGTTCTCCCACCAAGCCAGCTGTCTCCATTAACCCTATCGCTAAATGCATCTTGCTTAGCTTTTCCTTGGCAAAGTCTTCAAAATTTTCCTGTGGAAACTGTTGATCTTTAGTCAAGGTATTTAGTCGTTCCAGACGTACAGCAATATTCTTATGCATTTGCAGTAATTTTTCTAGTGGTAGAGTATCCTCAGAGACTACTAACTGTCGTCGACTGCTATAGTATACATGTATAATCACATATAATCGATTATAAACTGCTCTTAGCAAACCATATTCACTTACAAACATATTTACACTTAATTCTTCTAAATCTTTTTCTATTCTTTTTGGCACTTTATTCTCTCCTTTTTTATTCTTTTTGGCATTTTATTCTCTCCTTCCCTTTTTTACTCTGCTCTAAAAACTCTCCATTGAGTATGATCTCTCTGGTCTAGTTACTAATGCTTCGTCAACGCTATTTTGACAGGTGCTTCGCTCTAGTAAAAACTTGATCTACTTATCAATTTTATGATGTCAGAGCACTAGTCTTAATTCTATAAGAATACCTAATGAGAGACATTTTTTCTAGGGGTAGATAGGACATCTACTAGACAAAAAAGAGACATCTTTTAGAAGAACCTTCATGGTAGGTATAGTTGTTCTCCATTGTGACACAAAAGAACCCGCCGCAAGCCGCTGTAATTTTAATCCAAGCGGAAGTGATCAATCCTTATCACTGTTTTACGTGTGCGATTCACAAGAATATGCAGAGAGGACCTCAGAGCGATGAGCGATACAATAAGTATTATGCTCGCCGCTCTGAACAGATATAGCTATTAAGCGTTTTTCTTTAAGAAACGTTCTATGCGCACAAGTGCTTCTTCAAGCTGATTATAGGCTGTACAATAAGTAGCACGAAGATAACCAGTACCAGCAGCACCAAATGTACTACCGGGAACCAGTGCAACCTCCTCCTCAAAAAGCAACTTTTCGGCAAACTCTTCGTCGCTCATGCTTGTATTGCCCACATACGGGAAGGCATAGAAAGCGCCACGCGGCTCACAGCAAGGCAGACCAATACGGTTCAAACCTTCGACGAACATACGACCACGACGAGCATAGTCATCGTGCATCATTTGCACATCAGCCTCACCATGACGCAGCGCCTCAAGAGCTGCTTCCTGAGCAGCTGTACCAGCACACATAATGGCATACTGGTGGACCTTGAGCATTGCCTCCAGAATATGAACAGGCGCGGCAACATACCCAACACGCCAGCCAGTCATAGCATAGGCTTTGGAGAAGCCATCCAGCAGGATTGTACGATCCTGCATACCAGGCATCGTAGCAATACAAACATGCTCGATGTCATAGACGAGACGGCTGTAGACTTCATCAACCGCCACAATCAGATCATGCTCCACTGCCAGCCTGGCAATCCCCTCCAGTTCTGCGCGAGGAACCACAGCCCCAGTTGGATTATTCGGATTGCCAATTAGGATCATTTTTGTGCGTGGTGTCATCACAGCGGCAATATCGTCGGCACGCACGCCAAAGTCATATTGTGCGTAAGTTGGGACAGGAACAGGAATCCCCCCTGAGAAAATAATATCTGCTTCGTAAGCGACATAGCCTGGATCAGGCGAGATCACCTCGTCGCCTGGATCAATAATTGTGCGCATTGCTAGATCCACACCTTCGCTCACCCCAACTGTTACCAAGATTTGCGTCGCAGGATCATAATTCAGGCTATAACGCTGCTGAAGTGTCTTTGCAATTTCCTCACGCAGTTCAAGCAAGCCATAATTCGAGGTGTAGCGAGTACGCCCTTCCCGAATGGAACGGATACCAGCCTGACGAATATGATCAGGCGTCACAAAATCTGGCTCCCCCACACCCAATGATATGACATTTGGCATGGTATTGATAATATCAAAAAATTTACGAATTCCTGATGGCTTGACTTGGCGTATACGTTGTGAAAGCACTTCACGATTGAGTGTATCCATAAAAATATGCGAGGCAAGGCCCATCCCATTTACGAGATTGGGAAGGAAACCTCGCCCTCCTTTCTCATACTGATACTCGTGTTTCAATCCTCAACCTCCTTGCTCAGGAGGTTGCTACGGCACTGATCCGTTCTTCGTGTTGCACATGAGGCAAACATTCTTACAGATATTCTGTCATACTTTAGAAGATACAGCAACAAAAGAGACTCATTCCGAAGGGCCTCTTTTCGTCAGGGTATTTCAAAGAGCACTTTTGAAAGACCTGACCAGACCCTTTCTCTCCTGGACATAGCCCACAAACACATGTTATCATCAATAGAGAACATGTCGGACGACTATCAGGAGTTTGGCTATGCACATAGGAGTCACATTCCCACAAACCGAAATCGGTGCGGACCCAATCGTCATCCGCGACTACGCCCAGGCAGCAGAAGCCCTAGGCTACCATCATCTCGTTGCCTTTGACCATGTGCTGGGTGGGGACCTCACAAAGCACTCGGGCTTGCATTATACCTGCTATCATATGTTTCACGAACCATTTGTTCTCTTCGGCTACCTCGCAGCATTGACCCGCCTGGAACTAGTCAGCTCAGTCATCATTCTACCGCAGCGACAGACAGCACTTGTAGCCAAGCAGGCCGCCGAAGTGGATGTACTCACTGGCGGCAAGCTGCGTCTTGGTATAGGAGTGGGCTGGAACTCCGTAGAGTATGAAGCATTAGGCATGAACTTTCACACTCGCGGGCGCGTCGTTGAGGAGCAGATTGAAGTGATGCGTCTCCTATGGAGCCAAGAGGTCGTCAGCTACAAAGGCAAATATCACACCATTAATGATGCTGGGCTCAATCCTCTCCCCGTGCGCCGTTCCATTCCTATCTGGACAGGCGGAAGGACAGACATTTTGCTACGCCGCACAGCTCGTTTAGGCGACGGCTGGTTCCCGCAGGACAGGCCAAACGACCAGATGCGCGAGACCCTCGAACGCCTGCGCGGCTACATCAGGGAGGCTGGGCGCGATCCTAGCTCGGTAGGTATTGAGGCACGTGTGAATGCAAGCGACGGCAATCCCGACGAGTGGTTTCGCCAAACCAAGGCATGGCAAGCCTTGGGTGCAACACATATCACCATCAACACCATGAAGGTCGGCTTCACCTCGCCTGATCAGCACATTGAGGCTATTCGCCGCTACAAAGAGGTTGTTACCAATATAGCTAACTGATTCTATTCGCCTCGCCAGACTGCTTTCCGACTTCCTTTCGCAGGCTGTAGCAACAGACATCCCTGCTCTAGCAAGGATATTTTTCAGAGGACATTTCGGATGTCCGATAGGACACCTTCGTGGTTTGGATGGGACAGTTCAAAAATGTCCTATTTGTCCCTAGTAAAACGACGCTTCTATTGGTTATACTAAGATTACATGGCATGGATGAAATTACTATACTCCAAAAGAAAGAGGATGTGTGTTATACTATAGGACGATCAAAAAGCCGAGGTGACATCTCCCCCTGACTTTAGTCATGGGCTTCCCATCCTCACGAATGGGACTTCCTGTTTCACTGGAGGTTGCGCACAAGTCATGGACTTGGGTGTCTTACACCTCCTCCGCAGGCCTAACTTTCCCTGAGCCCCAGGGTAGTTCTCATTCTGACAGTTAGCGGAAACATGGTTTTTGTTTCCTCATCAGGAGTTTGGTTTTCACTCCTGGTAGTAGAAAGAGAGTGACATTGGTGAAACACGCTAGTGCTTTTACCCAAGCGAACGATTTAGCTTGGAACCTCTGAAACACTATTCCATTGTCAATGTGCTATAGGAGAAGTATAGCATACTTGTCAATATATCAATATATGAGTAGCAAGAAAGGAGTATACCAAATTGACAGACAGATACCCCGGTGCCCAAGCCCCAAAAAAGGAATCGGCTTGTATCCCCATAGCTAAAGCAAGGGGTTTTACGCCGCGAGGTGATAAAGGGGAGGATCAAATAAAGATGTCCCCCAATAATCCGGTTAATTGACATGCTACATTTTACTGTTTATACTTATGGACATTGTTGTGTCTACTTGATAAATTACCAAAATAAAATATCTACATACTTGTCTAGGATAGAGATCGATCATCCCTGCATGTTTTGTGTCTGTTGGCAAATCTAATCTCAGCGGTTGCTAAAATGACCACTGTAGGTTACTAGTGCGTAGATAGGATCCAGGTATGCAGCAACGTTTTCATCACTACTATCTCACTGAGCGGCTTGCTAGCAAACCGCTGAGGTCTGTCTACCTGGCTCATCACATCAGTGATACTTCACAGAAAGTGGTGGTCAAGGTCTTCGATACCACATGCCTCAACTTTGATCCAGAAAGTGAGAGCCTTCTCCAAAAAGTCGAATGGATCAAACAGTTCAAGCATGCGCATATCGTTCCAGTTCTCGATGTTGGGATAGAACAAGAGCAGCCCTATGTCGTAAGTACCTATCTGTCCAGCGGTTCGTTGCGCCATCGCTTGGATCATCTGTCCTCCCAGAGCCTCGATCTAGAAGAAGTATTACCTATCATCTTCCAGGTGGGACGTGCACTCCGCTATGCTCATCAGCGTCATATCCTTCATGGCAATATCAAACCAGAAAATATCTTCTTCAACGAGCAAGGAGAGGCCCAGCTAGCAGACTTCTGTATTGCTGATTTCATCAATGTAGCCAAACTCGACTATAAATCTGATCCTCATACCACCTGCTACATGGCCCCAGAACAATTTAGTGGCACCATCAGTGAGAAGAGCGATCAATATGCGCTTGCCTGCCTTGCCTATGAGCTGATTACAGGACGTGCACCTTTTTCCGCTCAAGGCTTCTCTTCCAGGTGGACAAAACAGAACACGCAACGTGCCATTCTTCTTTCTGACTTGGTCCCCGATCTGCCAGAACAGGCTGAAGAGGTGGTACTCAAGGCTATGGCCAAAGATCCATCTGAGCGCTATGCCAATATCTCTATATTTATTAGAGCACTCGAGGCCCTCTCGCTCTTACCAACATCTGTGTCCGCCAGTCCTCCGATTGTGGCTCTTGCCAGCGAAACTCCCACCAGGAGCGTGAGAGAGCCACTTGAGACATTGGCAGCTGTAGCTCCTCTCGCCATGCATCTAAGCGAGGCTTCTCCTACGGCACGCCTTCTTGAACGCTCAGAGCATATGAACAACGAGCACAATACAAGCAAAACCTTGGATACACCACCAACCAAGACCTTGCATAGGCCATCAACCAAAACCTTGCGTAGGTCATCAGCCAAGACCTTGCACAAGCCATCAGCCAAGATCCTGGGCAGACCATCAACCAAGACCCTGGATACACCGTCAAGCGAGGTCACAGCTACGCCATCAACCAAGACCCTGGATACTCCACCAAGCGAGGCCACGGCTACATCATCAACCAAGACCCTGGATACACCGTCAAGCGAGGTCACAGCTACGCCATCAACCAAGGCCCTGGACAGACCGTCAAGCGAGGTCACAGCTACGCCATCAACCAAGGCCCTGGACAGACCGTCAAGCGAGGTCACAGCTACGCCATCAACCAAGGCCCTGGACAGACCGTCAAGCAAGGCTCTGGCAACATTAGCAGAAGAAGTTTACATTGAATCTCTCTCTAAAGGGGGGCTTCCTCAACCTCGCAAGCCACTGACTCCTACCCTCTGGGTAGCATTTGCTCTCTCTGGCATCATTCTCTTGATGGGAGTTGTGATCCCTTATGCTTTTGTGCCCTCGCGATCGCCAGGGGCAAGCAATCCTGTCAAAAGAAGTCTAATAACAAATCCTGCTAGCCGTCTCACACCCACGATAGCGCCAGCACAATCGCAGTCTCCTTCCTCCGTGCAGCCGCCAGCTGTACAGACTCATCTTACCTGTAGTTATGCTGAGCAAACCGGCAACGTGTATGATCTGACCAATGAGGGCACGCTTGACTGGACGCAGTGGGGTTTAAACGCACCGGGGGACGTGAATCATAAACTTGCTGTACAACAGCAGATCAGCAACTTCACTCTCATTGGTAATGGAACAGTCCAACGCGAAGACCATTACCCTAATGCCTATACCTGGTCTGATGGCACACCAGTGATGGTTGCGCCACCACAACAGCAATCGGGCATCTATGTGAGAGGTATCGGTAATGGCTTTACTTTCACTGTTATGGCCAGCACAACACCAAGAACGCTCAGAGTCTATGTTGGAGCGGCCCATGCGGAAGGGAATTTGTGGGCGGGGATTAATGGAAGGACCTACACAGATACGAGCTTAGATATGAGAAATGATCCTAATATTGCAGATAACGGCATCTACACGATCACCTTCAGCAGTAGTCTACCGGGTCAGGTTCTCACCGTGAAATATACTGTCAAGGCGAGCGACGCAAGTCAGGGTTATGTCATGCTGGAGGCCGCAACGCTTCAAGACTGATTGACATGCCATAACTTATCTGTTTATACTTATGGATAGTGTGGTGTCAAGTTGTAAATCAGGGAAACAAAACACTTCAGGACCTTGAGGAATAGAGGGCTATTGCCCCTATGAGTTTTGCGTATGTTGGCAAATCTTATCTCAGTGGTCACAAAACGACCACAGTAGATTAACAGTATGTAGATAGGATCCAGGTATGCAGGAACGTTTCAATCAATACTATCTCACGGAGCGACTCGCTAGCAAACCGTTGAGGTCTGTTTATCTGGCTCATCGCGTCAGTGATGCCTCACAGAAAGTGGTAGTCAAGTTATTCGATGCCACATGCCTCAATCTTGACCAGGAAAGTGAGAGCCTTCTCCAAAAGGTCAAATGGGCCAAACAGTTTAAACACTCGCATATCGTCCCAGTTTTCGATCTTGGAGTAGAGCAAGGGCAGCCCTATGTCGTAAGTAAGTACCTGTCCACTGGTTCATTGCGTTATAGCCTAGATCGCCTGTCTCCCCAACACTTGGATCTACAAGAATCATTACGCATCATTTTCCAAGTGGGACAAGCACTCTGCTATGCTCATCAGCACAACATCCTTCATGGCAACATCAAACCAGAAAATATTTTCTTCAACAAGCAGAGAAAAGTCTTCCTAGCGGACTTCCGTCTTACCAGTTTCATCAATGTGACTAAGCTCAACTACAAATCTGATCCTCACACCACTTGCTACATGGCCCCAGAACAATTTAGCGGCACTACCAGTGAGCAGAGTGATCAGTATGCGCTTGCCTGCCTTGCCTATGAGCTGATTACAGGACGCGCACCTTTCTCCGCTCAAGGCTTCTTCTCTATGTGGGCTAAACACAATACACAACATGCTGTTCCTCTCTCTGATCTGGTCCCTGACCTACCAGAACCAATCGAAAGGGCAGTGCTCAAGGGCATGTCCAAAGATCCATCTGAGCGCTATGCCAATCTCTCTACATTTCTTAGAGCTCTCGAGACTATCTCGCTCTCACCAACCTCTCTATCAACATCTACGCCCACTAGAGCTCTGGTTGCTCCTCCCAATAACAGCGTCATAGCCAGAACGACGGAGCCACTTGAGGTATTGGAAAGCGAAGGCTCTTTTGCAACACGTCTGGGCAAAACTTCTCTTGCTACTCGCCTGCTTGACCGCCCTGAGGATCTCTATCATGAGCGCGACATCAGTAAGGCCCTCGATCCTTCAACTGAGCCTCTTGACGCCATTCCAAGCGATGCTTCTCTTGCAACACGTCTGGGCAAAAATCCTCTTGCTACTCGCCTGCTTGACCATCCTGAGGATCTCTATCATGAGCGCGACATCAGTAAGGCCCTCGATCCTTCAACTGAGCCTCTTGACATCATTCCAAACGATGCTTCTCTTGCAACACGTCTGGGCAAAAATCCTCTTGCTACTCGCCTGCTTGACCATCCTGAGGATCTCTATCATGAGCGCGACATCAGTAAGGCCCTCGATCCTTCAACTGATCCGCTTGATGCCATTCCAAGCGATGCTTCTCTTGCAACACGTCTGGGCAAAAATCCTCTTGCTACTCGCCTGCTTGAGCGCTCAGAGCATGACAATCATGACCACGACACCAGTAAGGCCCTTGACATACCACCAAGCATGGTCTTGGAAACATCACCAAGAGATGTCCATGTTGAGCCTCTGCCGAGAGGAAGGCTTCCTCAACCTGGCAAGCCAGTAACTCCTACCCTTTGGCTGGCGTTTGCTCTCTCCAGTATCGTTCTCTTGATGGGCACTGTGATGCTTTACGCCTTTGTGCCCTCGCGATCGCCAGCATCTAGCAAGCATGTAAAGAGTAGTTCGGCGGTGACAACTCCAAAAAATCCGGCCACTCCTGTCATACCAACACCTCAGCCTGCAGCGCAGCCAAAAGCCCTGCCACCAGCACAACCAAAGCACCAGTCGGTAAATAGAGCTGCGGCTCCCCCAATGCCAACAGTACAACCTGTACAGACCTCCCTTACTGGCAACTATGCGGTGCAAAACCAGACCTATAACCTGACCACTGAGGGCACAATTGACTGGAGCGACTGGGGTTTAAACACGCCGCAGGATGTGAATCATAAAGCTAATGTGCAGCAGCAGATTAGCAACTTCACCGTCATTGGCAACGCTACAGTCCAACGTGATAGCTATTATTCGAATAGCAATATCGAGTGGTTTGATGGCACACCGCAGTCGGGTACAGCATTATCACAGACGTGGGGAGTGTGCGTGACAGGCATCAATAATGGCTTTAGCATCACTGTTTCAGCTAACACAAAACCAAGAACTCTGAGAATCTATGTTGGGGCAAAACTGGCACACGGGAAGCTCACTGCGTCACTCGATGGAAAGACCTATACAGATGCGACTCTGGATATGACACATGATCCCAATAGTACCCAAGCTAACGGTGTCTACACGCTGGCCTTCAACGGCAGTGCCTCGAATCAGATGCTTACTGTGACTTACACAGCGACGGAGACCAATGGAAGTAATAACTATGTCATGCTTCAGGCCGCAACGCTTCAGTGATCATTTCTTACCGCAGTTTGTCGCTAACTTGATACCATTGAGATAGCTAAGGTCCAGTGCAAGTTTTAGCGCTGCCTGCAACAGCAAGAGGGAAAGAGGGAAATTTGTCCCCTATACAGCCATGCAAACTTCTACTATACTGCATCCAATGACCTTTGAAAGGCCCTGGACCAGTGCATAAGGCATTGACATTTAACTGCTATCAATATATCTTTATGCTAGCAATTTACATATATGCTTTGAAATATTTTCCTGTCAAGTAAGGGGGGGCGTGATGGAACAACGGCTGAACGTTCTACAGAATAAGCAGATTTCATCTGAAGCGTACCAACTCTCAACTGGCTACCAGTTAGGGACTCCTCAGGACGAACTCAAGGTTAGCGCTACAATCAAACGTATCTTCGGTGGTATCATCTGTCTTGTGATAGGGTTGATATCTCTGCTCGAGGTATTTTCTACCATGACCTCACTCGAGGCTGCGAACCAAGGTGTGGCAGGGCTATACCTGATCGTGCTTCCCTTGGGCTTGCTCCTGCTAGCACTAGGAATATATTACCTCTTCTATCCTATTATCTTCAGATCTTGGCGTATCTACATCTGTTCGGATGGTTTTGTCTACAAACGCGGGATGAAGATTGACGTGTTCCTCTGGGATCATATTCAGGCCACGTGGATGTGGAACATCAAACATTATCGTAACGGAATCTATGCAGGCACGACACATAAATATATAGTGCTTCGAGGGGATGGCCTCAAAATCACACTCAATGACAAATTCTCTGGTGTAGAACGCTTAGGTGACCGTATAAGCCAAGAGATAACGAATTATTCGCTTCCACGAATGATCAGAGACTATCATGCAGGGAAGTCCATTTTCTTTGGTCCTCTGCAGGTAAATGTGCAGGGAATAAGTACTGTTAGTCGACAACTCCCCTGGCCACGGGTTCAGGAAGTCTCTACCGTCCAGAAAGTTGTGAAGGTAAGAGAGAAAGGGGAGCTGGCAGACTGGGCTTCTGTCCGAGTAGATCAAGTTCCCAACGCGTTCGTTCTTACAGCCCTTGTGAACTATATTCTGAAAGATCCAGCCCACTCCGTCTAGCAAGACAAATATGAATCTCGTGACTACTCAAACGCCGACAGATACGGTCTCTGCGCCTTCCACATCTCATCGAACATTGCACTGATATCAGCTGGTGAACAGACAGCCGCGGTGAGAGGATCGAGCATCAGCGCATAGCGTGCGGCTTCCTTGTTGCGTGCTAGTAGGGCCTCAAGGACAAGGTTGTGTACACTCATGTGGCTGCGATTAAGGGCAGCCAATTGTTCAGGCAACGGACCAAAATGGGTCGGCTGCACACCGTTGCGATCGACAAGACAGGCTACCTCAACACAGCCATCAGGTAGATTGTCAATCAAGCTCGTGTTGCGAACATTGCCGTAGATAACGGTTGGACGATGGGTCGTTATAGCCTCAATAATGTATGAACCATACTCATGACTGCGATAATAAGGCATTTCACGTGTACCATCGAGCATCTCGCAAATGGACCGTTCGTTATCTGCACGCCAAGTGGGCCAATTGTCAGCATAGAAACCAGTGCCACCCAGATAGCCAGAACGGCAGTACTTGTCAACCAGGTCGGAACGCTTGCGGAAGTATGGCACATACTCTGAAAAGTGACCACTGCTCTCCGTGACAAATGCACCAAAATAGAGCATAACCTCGAAGCGTACCGGATCACGCTCGTAGATCTCGCTGATTTTAGCACGCTCGCGCAGGCGCGGGTACATATCTTCGCCCTTGTAGCGCAGGATAGTGAACCAAGCATTATGGTTGATACCAGCACAGCGCCACTCCAGTTCTTCATACGGCACCTGGAGATAGTAGGCCAACTGCATTGAGGTTCCCTGTACACTGTGACAGAGACCAACCGTGCGCATACTGGTGGCAGTGAGCGCCGCTAGGGTCAAAACAGACATGGGGTTGGTGTAGTTGAGCACCCATGCATTGGGACAGAACTGCTCAGCATCATGCAAGATAGCCAGCCAGTCGGGACCAGTACGCAGTGCTTTGAAGATACCGCCGGGTCCAATTGTGTCGCCAATACACTGGTTGACACCATATTTCATGGGAATGTCAAAGTCATGCCGTACATTGGCAAGGCCCGCTACCTCGATTGTATTGATAAGGAAATTGCTCCCGCTTAGTAGGTCACGGCGTTCTGTGGAAGATTCCACACTCCACTTTTTCCCACTGTGCTCTATCAGGCGCTCAGCAATCCGATGTGTCAGTTCCAAGCGCCCAGCATCAATATCTACCAATGCGATTGTGCCTTCATTGAGTCCTTCAATGTGCAAAATATCGGTGATGAGCTGGCGAGCAAAGACAGTACTTCCTGCACCGAGAAACGTGATTTTCGTCATGGTTGCAAAAACCTCTCTATTCGGAGCTTATGTCTATGTCTGCATATAGCAAACCATTGCCAGACGAGTTCTGTCAAGAGGAGAAAACTATTCAGATTTTTTGCAGAGCTAATTGTCCCTCTTTCCCCCTCGTTTTGTTCTTGCCTTTCGCCTATAGTATTAGCAGGCACCCCTCGAGGCTAGCATGGGGAGAGCGAGTCTCAGGATCACGGTACAGGCAACTTTGCCTGTGGTCCCACAGGGGTGTTTTGCCTTTCTAGCGGCAGTGGCAACCATCAACGAAGGGGCCAAAGTACAGCTTTTTTACCTCACCTCGTATCAGAAGACCCTTAACTTTAGCGATGGAGATGAATTATGCCTGTGGAGGAGATGTACCCCGCCTAAAGCCGAGGAGAGGATGTCAAAAACAGACCTTGACTCTGAGATTAGGCTATGCTAATATCTGATAGAGAGCATCGGATATTAGCATAGCCTAATCGTATTTTTGATCATGGTGAGCCTATGGTATCCTCATTGTTAGAAAGACCTATACGCGAGCCATCCAGTGGTAAGGGAAGAGTACAATGAACTCATTTAACAATAAAACATGTGCTACATGTAATACACCACTCAAGTGGTGGAATGTTCAGACCTGCATCTATTGCAAGAAAGTGCTGTGTTGCCAGCATTCCTCTGTGCTGAGGCGCTCACATAGTTCTGTACTGTTTGTCGTTTGTGCCTGCTGTTCCAACCAGCAGACACAGTTGCCGACTATCTTATCTGCCTCCCAAAAGAAGCGCAGCAGGCAATTCGAGGCTGTCCTGCAGTTCTGAAAGGACTTCTATCCACTTTTGTTCTTCTTTTTTCGGTCATCTATTGAGATATCAGTCACTTCACCATCCATCACTCGGATATAGGTTAGTACAACAGTCCTGTTTGCCTCCTCTGGCCCAACGAGCTTTTCCAGTTCATCCTGACACCGCCCGATGGCTTCAAATCTTTTGGCAATGACTTCGTGTTTAGCAACCTTTGCATAGCCACGCATGCCCAAACAAGCCGCTTGACATCTCAGCTCTAACTCCTGTGTTAGTCGCATTATTTCGCTCTCAGCCACGAATTGACCCCTTTCTACTTCAAATATATTCTACTCTCTGCATGTTGCCTGTTCAGGACTTTTCAGTTTGCGAGAAAGTGGGTAGTACAGAAAGGTTGCTGCCCTTCTGCTGGAGCACGAGAAATGCTCGCCTCACTCTATCCTCCGCCGCCAAAGGCAGCAACAGAACGAGATTTGAAAAGTCCTGACTTCTTGTTATCTTCCATCTTGAATTGTACATATATAAACCGTATAATGTAAGAAACAATATGTTACAAATATGTAACAAGTTGTTACTAATTGGCAAATGTTTTTTATAGCCGCGAGGATGTGGATATGGATATGGAAAAGAATGAAAAGCGACTGCCAGGCTTGCGATCTAATGCCTTCGGGAAATTAGTGAGAGAATACCGCGAGCAGATGGGGTTATCCCAGGAGGTGGTTGCTGAAAGGTGGGGCTATACAAGAGAATATGTGTCATTGATTGAAAGGGGGAAACGCAAACTTGACCAAATCGAGCAAGTATACCGCCTTGCTGATATCCTTCAAATACCCCATGAGCGATTAGATGCAATTGGAAAAGGGATACCTCAACGGAAGATCAAACCACAGCATCCATCAGAAGGTGACGATGCCCTCTTCCAGGCTCTGCTTGAGCCTGCACAAACCACAGTAAAACTCTCCAGGTTAGTATGGCACACAGATAACGAGACTCTGACGATTGCAGAGAGACTTCACACATTAAATGACCGATTAGAGGACGCTCTCACAAAATATCGGGGAAGATTTGTCAAACCTACACAACAGATCCTGGCATATGCTCACGAGATGTTAGGGGAGATGGCTTTCGACCAATTGTCATTTTCCGAAGCGTATGGGCATTTCCAGGAGATGTTTGATCTCGGGGAAGAGTTAGCAGACAACGATATTATCGCCCTTGCCATGACTCGTCAAGCAGACTTGCTGCGCAAGAAGGGGAGATACGAAGCAGCCTTCCGTCGTCTCCAAGCGGCAGAGCCATACGCGAGCAATGCTTCCAAATACGTGCAAGGATTCCGGTGGCAGATCCTGGCCAGAGCATCTTGTATCTACGGTGATGCTGAAGGATTTCAAAAAGCGATTGATAACGCGCAGGCGATAGTCGAAAATACAAGCACAACGCTTGATACTGTCAGCAACCGGTTCGATTTAGTCCAAGTACTCCAGGAAAGAGCTCAGGGCTACACCATCCTCTGGCAACCTGAAAAGGCATTAGATATTTATCAGCAGACAGATGTGCTCAAACCCTTCAGGTCATTGCGAGATCAGGGTTCGTATTCTATTATTAAAGCGCAGGCATTTGCTTATGCTGGCGACATTGAAAAAGGGGTAGGGCACGCTATCAAGGGAATTGAACTCGCCAAGGCATATCATTCAAAACGCCACATCAGCCGTGTACAGGTAATGTATGATCGGCTGAGCGTTACCTCGATGAGCAAGAGCCCACGCTTACGAGAATTAAGAGAGGTTCTGAGAGGATAGGTAGTGCTGTCTCACTTGACTGTGGGACCGTTTTTCTTGTCTCTTCGTCAAGATTGAACTTCGCTTGTAGTGCTCTGCTTTGTCTATTCTATAGTCAGCCATCGCATGTATGAGTTAATGTCCCAACCCAAGAAGAACCTTAGCCGATTTTGCGGAAAAAGTCCTAGCACGATTAGCCGAGTACTCAAAGTTTCCCTCCTTCTCACTAGAATCCCTTGTCTGTTTCGACTACCCTTAGTAATGGAGATTAGTCGCTTCCTTAACAGAGGCACGCTTATGATAAACTTCCCCTCTTCACAATGTGATGGTTGTCAGGTAAACTGTACTTAATTACTAGACCTTCAGGGATGAGCGGTTCTCTCAAACGTATCACCTGTCCCAAGGAAGTGGTTAAGCTGACACTCCCCATGGCTAAAGCCAGGGGGTTCTTCCTTCAGCGACCCGACTTACCACGTCTCCGTTTGGAGGACGCAGCAGAGGTCAGGTCTCCAGAAGCGTTTTGTGGAACATGTCCACTGGTTCCCGAGTGCCCCTCGGTACCGTTTAAAGCTTTCGAAAGGATGTTTAAAGCCGCGTTATGATCACGATCCAGAACCACGCCACACCCAGTGCAAATATGCGTCCGAATGCTGAGCGACTTGTGAACAATCGTGTCGCAATCGGAACATTTCTGGCTGGTGTAGTGCGGTGGCACGGCGATGATGGGGATAGCATGCAGGAACCCATAGCGGGCAAGCCATTGCAGGAAGATCCCCCATCCGGCATCATGGATGGATTTAGCAAGCTTGCGGTTACGGACCATGTTCTTGATCTGAAGGTCTTCATAGGCAATCAGGTCGCAAGACGAGACGAGCGCGTTTGCCTGCTTTCTGGCAAAATCTTCACGCTGCCTTTGAACTTTCAGATGCTGCTTAGCCAGAGCTTTTCTGGCTTTCTTCCGATTAGCCGATTTCTTTTGCTTCTTGGAAAGTCTTCTTTGGAGACGTTTCAATCTCGACTCCGCACGGCGTGCGTGCCGGGGGTTGGAGACGGTGTTTCCCTCCGAGTCGGTCAGGAAGCTCTTGAGCCCGACATCAATCCCAAGCTGTTTCCCAGATGGGACATGCTCGACTTTCCGCTCGGTATCGACACAGAACTGGCAGGAGTAGCCATCTGCACGCCGTACGATGCGCACCCGCTTGATCAGCTTGATGGGAAACTCTTGGAGACGCTGATTGGGATTGCCAACCAGTTTGAGGCGGCCAATCCCACAGCCATCGGTGAAGATGATATGTCGGCCATCAGGATCAAGCTTCCAACCCGTCTTTTTGTATTCCACGGATCGATTGTTGTGCTGAAACTGGGGATATCCCTTCTTGCCCGGTTTCTTCTTCTTCTTGCAATTGTCATAGAAGCGGGAGATAGCAAACCATGCACGCTCAGCCGCCGCTTGACGAGCCATGGAATTGAGACGACGAGCAAAGGGATATTCTTGGGCAAGAATAGCGCAGTTCGTATTCAAATCGTACTTGTTGACACCACGATTGTCCATCCACAACCGCAAGCTTTTGTTGCGGATGAATTGGACCGTACGAATAGCTTCATCAATGGCTGCAAACTTTTCTTGCTTCCATCAAGCTTGTACTCGTAGACCAACATGTACATTTACTCCTTTCACGAATATGGGTATATTATCTCACACATGTCAATATACACATATTCATGCTAGAGGAAAGGAAAATGAATATTGTTCATGGGGGAATACCTTCCCCCATGAACAAGCCCCACAAAAGGAACGCCTCTTGTATCTCCATGCTTAAAAGCAGGGGTTTTACGAGGCGCAGGTGATAATATAACCATGCATTATCTGTGAAAGAATATGATAGAGGTACGAGAAGCAGTGCACAAGCACAACATCGTTGTCACATACAATGTCTCAACTGAGCAGAAAACGCTGTTGCTAGAAGTTCTGGGAAGCGATGCTTCGCTCACCTTCCTTGATGAGATATCACCCGCGCAGCGTGAACAGGCATTGGAAGACGCCACCGCGCTCCTCTCCTGGAACTTCTCACAAGAAATCCAGCCCCAGAACTACTCCAGATTGCAGCAAGTTCAGTTCATCCAGCTCATTTCTGCGGGAGCTGACCACATGCCGTTTGCCGATCTGCCCTCCCATCTCATCATTGCAAGCAACCTTGGGGCGTATGCTGCTCCGATGGCTGAACACGTGATGGCGATGACGCTAGCACTGGCAAAACGACTGCTTATTGAAAACCAGAACCTGAGGAACGGTGAATTTAATCAGCTTACACTCAATCGTTCGCTCTCAGGCATGACGGCCGGCATCATTGGTTTTGGGGGCATCGGGCGTGCAACTGCCAGACTTATGCGTGCTTTTGGCATGAGGATCTATGCGATCAATCAAGGCGGAACAAGTCCCGAGCCGACGGAATTTCTTGGTACACTGCACGATTTAGAGCATGTGTTCCGTGCCAGCGATGTGGTGGTTATCTCATTGCCACTCACTAAGGCCACCGGAGGATTAATAGGGAAAGATCAGCTTGGATGGATGAAGCCAGATGCCATTCTTGTGAATGTCGCCCGTGGCGCTCTTATTGATGAAGAGGCCCTCTACACCCATGTGAAGAGCCACCCAACCTTTCTAGTTGGCATTGATGCCTGGTGGAGAGAACCGTTCTCCCATGGGAGGTTCCGTATGGAGTATCCCTTTCTCGAGTTGCCGAATGTGCTGGGATCTCCGCATAATTCTGGTGTAGTTCCCCATACCTTATCGAATGCAGTCCAGCAGGCAGCTGAAAACGTCAAACGCTTTCTCAATAGGGAGAAGGTAATAGGGATTGTACGGCGAGAAGATTACCTGTAGTGAGGATATGATGAACAGTTCTCACCTCTGATTCTCGACGCGATGTAGTTTTACAAAATTCGTCCGTGCTCGACCAGCGGCAGGCAGGCCGCCCATAATGACCACGTGCTCACCAGCTTGCACCAGGTGATCCTCCAGCAATCGCTGACCGACCGCCTCTATCAGTGCTTCGGTTGAACCTTGCATTTCGATGCGATAGGGCCAGACACCCCACCAGAGGGCAAGCTGGCGATAGACGCGCTCGGAGGGGGTATAAGCTAGGATGGGCCGACGTGGCCGATCCTTGGAGATCAGGTGGGCTGAGGTCCCCGAACGTGTGAAGACAACGATAGCCTTGACGCTGGCCTCTTCGGAGAGGGCATGGGCAGCATGGCTCACGGCGTGTTCCTGTGTGAGGAGTTGATGGCACTGTGGTTGGCGTGCCGTGCTATTCCCCGCTTCGGTCTCCAGGGCGATACGCACCATCATCTGGACAGCCTCAATGGGATAGTCGCCAGTGGCGGTCTCCGCGCTTAGCATTACTGCATCAGTTCCATCTAAAATAGCATTTGCCACCTTGTGATATATGTCTCAGCCACCATTGTAAGCTCCTTCAAGGGAATATGGTACTGTCTAGCTAACTGTACATCCTGCTTGCTGACATTTCTATAGGGTATTTTCGCCCTGGCTGAAAGAGGTCTATGAACTTTCAGTTCAGCTGCTCTATTTCTTATACCCTCCCAAGTACGACGCGGAAATGTATCAAGTAATTCCTGAGGCATTGCCGTTGTATATATCTCGCGTATTATCTGGTCTTCCTCTGATGTCCAGCGAAACGAGCAAGCGATAGGACGCTGAATAATCCCTATATCAGCAGGGAATTCTTTCCACTCAACAGTTATTTGTAAGAAACGAGGGGAAAGGTATTCAAGGTGGACCTTTCTAATAAGCAGAGCTACAAGTGCTTGTCGGTCTTCAAACGGGTAGCGATCCCAATACTTGCTCATAAGATGCATCAGGTCTTTATATTTGAGATATGTTTGAAGAGGGGATTGTGCATCAAGCTCCCGTTTTAAGGCATCTCTACGTCTTATAAGCTTGGCGCGTTCTTCAACAAAATCATTGCGTTGATCGGTCTCCAACTTCGGCGACTTTAACGTTAAGAATAGGCCGTCGATTTGTTCTGTCAGTTCGCTGATTGCATCCCGTAAATTGTGTTTACGCTCTTCAGCCTTCTGTTCGGGTTCCAGTAAGTTTTGCTCATAATTCTCGAAACGGTCTGTTTCTTTTAACCTCTCCGTGAATTTATCAAGGAATATATTCTCAAATGCATCAATATCTATTGATGCTATTATACCTTGTCTGAGTCCCTTATATTCTACGATAGTATACGTTCCCTTATCCAAACGTCTTGTAACACATTTCTGCTCTACTCCGGAACCAGCATGCAATAGATCGTAGATGACTGAGGGTACAGGCGTGTGGTAATGCCTCTTCCTCATATCCTTCTCCTTCATGCTATGTATAACTTCCTGGGCAAACTCCCACAAGTCGCGTGGTATGATGGCCTGGTGGTTATCTGGAAGCCATTCATCACCATATTTATAGTCTCCGAGAAGTGTACGGTTTCTGAGGTAGTCTTTAAGACCTTCACGTGAGAAACTGTATCCTATAGGTTTGAGCTTTCCTTCTTCATCAAGCTCTGTCCCATATACTATCTTCATTGCTGTACTAAATGCCTTCTGATCTTTTACCCATTGCTCCTCAATAGGGTACATGTAAGGAAGATTATCTAACCTACTCTCAAGGATACCGAAAACTCCGCCGCAGTCATAGAGCCATTGAAATATTTCTAATGACCTCTGTGCATGTGGCTGATAGGGAATATACTTCTTGTAGGTCGAGCTATTCGGGTTCCTGTCAATAATATATCCTATCAAGACGGGACCACCGTCGTATAAGCCTTGACTACGAGCGCGGTCTAGGTGCTGGTGAGCGCGTATTAAAATTTGGCTCTCAAAGTATTTCCATGCACGTTCAATTTCATCTCTAAAGTAATCAACATGGCGAGGTATACGTAAATCGTAAATCGCCCTATCCGTGAGAACAAGGCAATCAGCCTCCTTACAAATTTTAATGAAGACATTTGAGTCTATTCTGTCCTCATCTCTGAATAAGCGGTCAACCTCAGCTGCGTATACAGTGCGGATTCTCCCTGCTCGGATATCTGCTATCATCTGGTTTAAGCCTTCCCTATCTTCAATACCTAATGTACCGGAATGTCCCATATCTTGGTCATAGACTTTTATAAGCTCTTCTAACCAGGTGCGTTTTATGAGGTACTTAACCGAATCTTGTGTTTGTTTCTCAAAGGACTGGCGATTATTCTTTACCTGCTTTTTTGTTGACTGGCGAGGATAAACGCCTACGGGTTCGTCGGTTCGTAGATCCGGTATCTGCCATTCCATTTGGTACAGTTCCCAGCGTTTCGGTTTCCTCTGATTGTTGGTTGCCATAATTGGCTCCTTCCTTCTCGAATTGCAATGTATACATTGAAAATCGTGCTAACAGTTCGCATATTCGTTGCATGTCACGCTCTGTCATCTGATATCACTCCTGCTAAGTACAGACGCTATCAAGTCTGATTATACAGGGTAAATTGGCTTATCAAGGGATTTTAAGATGACACCTGCGCGACGATTTTAACAACGAGATATGGGTATCATTGACGGTAGATAGTGCGTTTAGCGGTATTCACCTGATTACAAAGTTACGGCCTTTTATGCTATCATTAGTACGGTCTTGACAAGCACTCGGTGTTTCTTCTTAGTGGCTCCTTAGTTTCTCGGCAATGGGCTAAGTAGCCAGTGACCTTATGTCTCTTACAAGATCGTACTAGATAGCGGTTTGGTGTACTTTCTCTAGGTAGCTCGGTATTACCTGCAGATTTTCTCTGCTTCCTGGTGTAGCAGCTCTCACTCCTGGTACTCTTGTTCGTGCATAGCCATTTTTTATCGCATTTGCTACCGAGAGCTTTCGCAAGCTGAAGGTCAAGGTAGAGAGAATGTGGAACGAACTGGAGCGGTGTACTAACTTGACAGAAGTTTTTCAGTTTGCGGTATTCTTGTCTGTGCAGATGCGGTTGTAGAAAGCTGTGTGTGTACGCTTGCATAATTGTTTTCTATGTCCTTCTAAGTGCTATGTGTTGGGAGTGTGCCAAGGAGGGAAGGACGCATTCCCTCTCTCAATATCTCTCTCCCCGACAGAAACTTTGTTCCAAAATGTAAAAGTGTCAATTGATATAAATAGAGAAACATAGGCGTGCTTCCCGGTGGAAAAAGGGGAGGCAATGGGTGAGTCGTGCGCTCACAGGAGCCTGGACACTAGCCTGAAAAGAGATCCTGGCTCTTTTCTGCATGAATTTAAACCACAAGCGACCAATACGCATGACCCCTTTATCACGACGGTCAGCACGATCTACCAGATGCCGATGCCCGTGATGAAGACAGCTGCTCCCTAAATGAATAAGCCACCAAATTGCTAGAAACACGACAAATAGCCAACGATGCAAATGCTCTTTCTTTTTGAATCGGCAGCACTCAATTTCGAGTAAACGGCTTTTCTGATCTTGAAAGGTAGCTTCAACCTTCATCCTCCTCCCATAGTCTGTCACCCTTGCATGAGAAGCTCGCAGGTCAGACACCAAAATCCAAGGTTCCTCGTATCCTTCTTCCCAGCAGATACTCATAGATGTTCTAAATGCATGCTCTTTCCACAAAATTACCTCACCATACCATGCTTGCCCCTCTTTTTTAATAAAATGCTTGCATTGCAGCCAATCATGAAAGCTCTGGCGGTACTTTTTGCGGAACCATTCCTCTTGTTTGATTCGCAATACGTAGTGCCATCCCACCTGCTGACACTGATGAATCAATTCCAAACAACTGAGCCCTCGATCAGCCAGCAGTGTGCATTGAGTCCCCTCCAGATAAGGCGCTACTTGTTGGAAGAGGGTCGCGACAATCTCCCATTGCCCCCGATCCCATTTCTCTTTTTGTGGCATAATACACCATGCTATTGGTAACACACGAGTAGAAACAAGTATTCCTAGGTAGACAATCGTTGACGTCTCCGTATATGGTGTAGGATCAAGAACGAGTGTCATTTTCTTTCCTTTAAAGTAGGGTAAAATTGTTTCAAGGAATGTTTTCCAGCATACATCCACGTCAATACGTTCATTCTCGGTAAAACGCTGCATCCTCCTTTCATGACTGGTCATCTTGGTCTCGCTGTCCAAATACTCTGTCATTGTTTCTGCTACTTGTTGCATGACTGCGGAGCCTGTTTGGACGATGCCTTGCACACAGTAAGCCAACGTTTCTTGTTGATAACTGTGCAATTGGGGAAAGAGTTCCTTGACTTGTTTGTGCCAGTGTGCCAATACTATTTCGAACGGATTCATGATCTTCCTCCTCAGTTTGAATCTTTTTTTGAGGACGATCATGAATATTCCCTCGTCTTTTCTCTCTTTTTTTGCTATTCTTGCTCTTTCTACACTCACCACTTTTCCTAGAACAGATTTTCTGTCGGGGAGAGAGCTCTCAATATCCCATCACAAGAAAAACAAGATGAATGTCTGCGCTGTCTGTTGGTAGTATTATTCCGTTATTCTTGATAGCAATGGAGACGCTTTGTACTCCTGAGATATGCAGAAGTGCCTTGATTGCTTGGGCTTTACTCTTGCCTGCAAGCAGTGTCTTGATATGTTCTTGCCGCTCCTGGGTGAACTGATAGGCCCATATCCCCACTATCTTTACCTGTAGATCAAATGTGCCGTGATCCTTGGGTGTCGCCTGAGTGACACTGCTCTGGACCTCTCCTGTCAGACAGTATCCATCTCCGAGCTGTTTCTTTGCCTCTTGGTTCGCGATCTGCGCAATGAGGGTATGGTATGCCTGGGTGCTGTACACCATGCCTGTACAGGTCTCATTGACCGTGATCGTTAGTTGCGCTGCCTCGTCTCCTGGCTGATGATCCGGGAGAATGCTCTGCTGGCAAGAGAACGGCGTGATAAGCGTTTCACCAGTATGGACTTGCGTCTGTAAGGCAGCTTGCATACTCTGGCCAAGGCTCACTTTGAGGCTTGACGCGACGGTACCTATATCTTGCTGTGTGACCATCTGATAGTCTCGTGCTTGTTGGCCTCCGGTGAATGGTGCATTGACTGCGGAAACATTGAGGCGGCAACATGGCCCATAGATATCACCTGCTTTGATGTTTCCCGCTGGTCCACTGATCACGGCGTGTGCTGTGACTGTGGCCTGTCCGAGTGTCGGATACATCACGGCGGGTATCATCGCGTCTTGATCGGTCACAATCTCTACACCATCTGTTCCTGTTAACAGGGTGCCTGCTGCAACTGTTTGGACGTATGGTGCTGCGTTATAAAACGTGACCGTCCCATGAGCTGATGTGGCATCCTGGTGCCCCTTCCCAGTTGTTAGCACTGTCCGTGCCTGACTCATACTCACCGATGAGAGCGTCCTTCCTGAGAGGTGGCCTTGCACAGTGTTGGCCTGTCCAGGGACAACGGGTATCACGCTGGTGGTGCTGATCTGCCTGGTCACCGGGACGATTGTGACAGTCGCCGTGAGCGCGAACTGTGGAAGAATGCAGACTACAAAGATAGCACTTGCAATGAGGATGCAGAGAGCACCAAGAATAAGTGGCAATGGGTAGACCCTGCGGCATCGTGGTGAACGTCGCTCAGAGGGTTGCTGGGTGCCATGATCGCTTGGTGTCCTATGCTGACCAGACCCTGGTGATCCATCCCGAAGAGTGCCCTCGATGCTCGACGGTTCCTCCTGCTCTGCGAGCTGATCGTAGACATGAATGTCAATAAAACGCGTCGTCCCTGCTGGTAAGTCTTCCAGTGACGGGATAGTAGTTATCTGCTCTTCGTCAGAAAGGATCTCGTCTGTCTTATACTCCTTCATGGTGTTCGTCTCCTTGTGTGAAAGAAGGAACAACGTGATGAGCTGTTCACCGTTCTTCTTCGGTGTAGGCCCATCTATTATCGCTTCTGCCTACACGCTCACATGGTCGTCTGGTGTGGCTGGTCGAAACTTGCCGTTGTCATTGATGAAGACCCAGATTTGATCTTGGACATGAACGATCATATCGGGCTGGCGATCATGATTGACGTCCCGAAACTCCAGGGTCACAGGAGCAAGGTCTTGTCCATCACCGAAGAGAACCGGACCAACGTAAACCACGGCTTTGGTACAGTCTCCTCCTGGACATTCAATGACCTCAATATGGCCGTGTAAATTGAGAGCGATGAAATGGCTTGGAGTGTCCATGTCATCATGCCCTACCCTGGCATCGGTCTGGTAGGTGCGGGGGCGTCCATAATGCAGATCATTCTGATACGTCGTCCACCAGCCAGCGACCAGTGTGCACACCATCTGGGTACCAGCTACCAGTGCGACAGCGAAGCCCGCATAGAAGAGCCAATGCATCCGGCGTGCTGGTTGCGGTGCTGGCGAGTGCTCTTGAGTTCGGGTGGAGGCCTCACTCATGAGCGAGGCTCGGCGTATCGGGGGAGGACCTTGCTGCCGGGTGACTCTCACCATGGTACGAGGCAACGTCTTTTCGATCGTTGTCTGATATCGCCGTGTGCTACTTGGCATGCGCATATCATAGAGAGAGTCGTCGTCCTCATCGGTAGCTTCCTCGACAGCAGGGCGTATGGATGTCCTCCGCTGAAATGGCGGCTCATCATCCTCACTGATTTGCCTCTGAGAGTAGGCCACTCTCGGCCATTGAGGGGACCCTCCTGGTTGATCTCGCAACGGCATGTCTCCCCCTATTCCTCTTGCTGTGCAGAGTCGATATGCTTCAGGGGACTCTCAGGAGGTTGTTCTGCCAGTGCGATGATGAAGCCAAGAATGTAGCCTGCGTTGCAGCGGTCCTGACGGTGGATATCAATGATGTTTTGTGCGAGCACGTTGTAAAGAAACGCGTCAGTCAGGTGCTTGCCCTGAAAGTCTTTTTTGAAGTGCAGATAGCCTACTTGGAAGCCATTGCCGAATTCATTGTATGTCAGGGCAATGAGTGTCCTACCGAGTCGGAGTGCTGTACCCAATTGTTTCCTCATTTCTTAACGTATCGGTATCCCATGAGAAGAGAATCTCATGGAGCCCTATGAACTGCGTAAAAGATTTCGGACGGTTCCGCTGGCTGGTCGTTGCCTCTCACAACGAACCAGCCTGTTTCTATCGGGGCAATAAAACCGACTTACGAAGCACCTCTGATACGAGCTTGACAGTACGGCAAGCTTGCCCTCACGGTTCAAAATTCCAAGATCAGGACGAACAGCAGAGCGCTTTTCCCCATTGCCAATTGACTTGTTCCTCTTCTTTGAGAGGAAACAGTTGTCCGCTTAAGACCCCCAAGAAGTCGCCAACGCACCAATAGAGAAGAGAGTCATCTCCTCCATCAAGACAATCCCTATTGTCCTGCATGATCTGAGCAAACAAACACAGGATTTGTTTATCCGTATAGGTGCGCTCCTGATGAGAAAGCTCAGTGAAATAGGCTCGTCTCCCGCACCGATATCCTTTCTGAGACTCCTCATGAGAGAACGTCAGAAGGGCCGTTGCTTGCGTAGAAAGGACCGCGCCATGATACATCCCAAGGCAGAAGCCAAAGCGGCGGAGCTTATGAGCGTGTTGGGGGAGAAAGTATCCACAAGCGGCAACATACTTGAGATGAACGACGAGGTAACTATCAGGGATTGAGGTACGCTCCTGTCTGTCTTCAAACAACGCACACCATACCCCTAATTCATATTGATGTTTAAAATTTTCATCCTGGATAGTAATAAGCGGTACTACCTCCGGCTTCTCCATAGCCTTTTCCCTTTTTCACAAATCTTGCAACATTAAGAAGCTATCTACTTTAAAATCCCTTTATTGGGATTGACAGGGAGGGATAAATCGTGGCATAGTACGGCTATGCCCTCACTTATGAGGTGGTTGTATGTCCTGCTGCATGCTTTGTCAGTGCGGTTTAGCAGGACATACAAAAAAGTTACTTAAAGAACGCTTAGATAGAAAATGTCTAAGCGTCTTTTATTTTGTTAGGTGAGTGTCGTTTACCTCCATTCTTTCACTGTTACTCAAGTTTACTATGGGTTAGTATTAGTATATATCCTTGAGTATCTGTAAGTCAAGGAAGATTGACGTTAGTTCTAGAAAAGCGGTATAATTGCGAAAAGTTACTATGGGGTGAGCTATGTCTGAATTCCTCTCCGTCAAAGAGGCTGCTGATGAGATCGGCGTTAAGGAAGATACTATTAGAAGCTACATTCGACAAGGGCGATTGAAAGCTATATTTGTAGGGAATAAATACCGCATTAAAAGGGAGGAATGGAATAAATTTTTAGCCACTTTGGAAACGGCTCCAGAAGACACGGAGGACACTTAGACTGAAATCAGTAGATACGTTTGTCCTGGGGATAAAGTGGCATCTTGCTTTGTTCATATTGGTAGTCATCAGCGTTGATTCCTTCTCACACACTCTTCATGGATCTGGCTCTCGCTTCTGCTGATAGGTCGAAGTGGATGAACCCAGTTCTGAGAGAGAAAAGCAGTTACCCCCCCTTGGAGGCGCTGACTCACTCTGGACGTGACGCATCGCATGAGCCACAATGTGCAGCACAATCACCAGAGAACGAACCCAGATGAGCACTTCAACAGGGAGAAAGACATGCCCATAGGCTGCATCAAGCGTCAAATTCAGGGTTTGCTGCACACTCTCAATGTTGCTCACAATGGCAGCGGTAAACAGTAACAAGACCGAATCATGACTTTTTGTCTATCATTCATCAAATGTCCTGATTGTCTTGTCGCTCTGATTTGACTTGATAACGTCGAACCAAAGGAATAGTGCGTGTTCTCACCAAATTGATGGTCAGTCGTATCGGTGGGAAAGTTCCTATCTCCTGTTCATTTCAGAGGGAGGAATTATGCCTCCATCAACTATCAAGGTCAATGGCCTTGTCTTTTATCCCCCGTGTTGTCACGGTTTAAAAGAACGGATCGCACGGCATTCTCGTCATCGCAGCCCTACCAATTTTGATTTGATAGCTTGGCTCAATGCTTCCAGCCACCAGGATAAAAACCCCGGCCTGCATCTGGTTGAACGCGCTCTTATGGCTGCTTGATGGGTTGAGCTTATCCGCACCTCACGTTCGCTGAGAAAACGAAAGGAATAGAACAGATCTTCCTGGGTAAAGACACGTCTCTCTTTTCTCAGAGGTGGAATGACTGGTGGTGTATTTTCCGGTCATCTAAAGATCAAAATGATGACAAAGACGATGATGAAGACGATGATGAAAATACCACCTATGTGTGAAGCCGTTCCTCCTCCCAGAGAAGCAATCACGCCGAGAATGAGAGCGAACCAGAAAGCCCACTGGAAAGCACGCCGAAGCTTTCCATGTGGTCTTGCGGCTGGTCGTCTTGATAATGGCGGTATCGCCCGTTGTCGAGGTGGAGGTGGCGGTACAGCGTGTTGCTGATACTGGGTTGGCAGTGGCGGTACTCCCGTTTGAGATGATAAGGGTGATGGCACGGTGGTTTGAGGCGGTGGTGGGACCAGCATGGCTTGTTGAGGTGATGAGGGCATCGTCGGTATGGCTTGTTGATGGGCGAACGGTGGTGGCGCTCCTGGTTGAGACGCTAGTGGCGAGAGAGGTCTGGTTTGTTTCGGCGATGAGGGCAACGTTGGTGGGAGCGCTTGTTGGAAGGAAGGTGGTGATGGAGGGCCTGCTGGGTGAGGCTGCGCTACTCTCTGTGGCTGCCATTGTGCTTGTGTCGTTGGTATTGCGCCCGTAGACCCAATGTGTTCCTGCGGTGCCTGGGCAGCTGACGACATGAGCACCGTCGCGAACGCTTGCGCGACTTCTCGGACGGAGCCAAAACGGTGCTCCGGCTTTTTGGCGAGTGCTCGTAAAATGACCGCATCCAGTGCTGGCGGCAGAGACGAATTGATCGTACTTGGAGGATTGGGCATCACATTGGCATGCAGGTGGTACATCATTTGTGGCAAGACGCCATCAAAAGGCGTTCTTCCGACCAATAATTCGTAGGTCATGATGGCCAGCGCGTATTGATCGCTGGCGGGAACGGGCTGCATTGCCAGTTGTTCTGGAGCCATATAGGCAACCGTTCCACGTGGCGTGCCGCTCATCTGCGTTGCATTGGTAATCTTGGAAACGCCAAAGTCGGCGAGCAGCAGATTCGGCAAGGTCGTCGGGTCCTGCTGACGGCGCACCAGGAAATTCTGGGGTTTGATGTCCAGGTGCAAAACCCCCTGATCGTGTGCATACTGCAGGGCCTCGCTTGCTTGTGAAAGGAGCTGTGAGACTTCCTGAGGCGAAAGGAAGCTGTCGCCATGATACTGGCTGACCCAGTCGTACAGGGAACCAGCAGGACAGTAGGGCATCACCATGTATATGATCCGCTCGTGCTTCACATCCTGTTCGCCTGCCTCAAGCAGGGTGAGAATATGGGGATGGTCCAGCGTCGCAATTACCTTCATCTCACGTTGAAAGAGACGGTGGGCTTCCTGCTCTGTTTGTGAAGTGGGGTAGAGTGCCCTCTCGGTCTTCATCACCTTGACGGCCACCTCTCGGGGGAGTGCGAGATCTTCGGCCACGTAGACCTCTCCCATGCCACCTCCTTTGAGGAAGCGGGTCAAATGGTAATGGCCCAGTTGGGTGCCCTCCAAATGCATGGCTTCTCCTTGTGACAGAGTCACCTATTTTGCCGCATGCTATTGATATGCATTTCCGTGGAAAAAGCTCCTTCTCTTCATTATATACTATCTTTGTGCTTCTTTGGTTTGAGGATGACGACGTCGTGTTTCTCATGATCCGAGCATTGGCTTGTCAAAGGTGTCTGTTCTCCCTGGAAAGCATGAAGGATCTTTGAACCACGAGTTTGAGGGTCTTCCTCGTTGATTGAGAGCGTGGTATGATAGAGCTGTGATGAAATAAGTCTCAGACAAAGACAACATGGTAATATGATTCTATGGTTGAGGAGTTGCAGACGATATGATCGAAATTCGACGGAATCCTCGAATTTAGCTGTTCTGTTGCATGACTATGCCGCTCCAATTCGGCACGTACATCACTCTTCCTTGTAAATTGGCTGGCCACCGATTCTTTCGAGATCTGCGAGTTTTGGGGTGAGGGAGTGAGTTTTGAACCTCCATACGGAAAAAGGAGGCTGGGAAACCCGAAAAAGACATGGCAAGCCAAACCTGAGTTCCTGCCGCACCGCCTGCGGGAAAGGTTGGCGTCGACAACTGGGCCTGGAAACAGAGATCTATGACTTCTCTTTGTCTCCATTCTTCATCAAAAAAGTGAAGTTTCCTCGACTCGGCTTCCACGTTCGAGTCCCCCGCAAAAGCGGGTCAACCTCAACTGGGCAGTTCTGGCAAGCGGATTGGCCATGAGGTAGAATCCATAGACGAGGGAAAGACTCCTTTTCGGTTCGATGTGTTTACTTTGATCTATCTTACCAAAAAAGGGGCTTTCTTCTTCCACTTCTGTCTCTTTGTCCTCTCCCTCTACGACGTTCTCTTAGCATTCACAAGCCCTGGCTAATACTGCCACACACACTGGTCACATATATTGTAATTATAGCAACAGCTTATAGGTAATAATTCTGATTTAATTGACATCAATGGGTGTAATTTGCTATACTCCCCACCATAGCTCTGATATATATTTCATTAACCTCTATGGCGTAATCTAGGTTAAGGAGCACATGGACACCTCGGCTGCTTGCTTAGAGGATTTCCCATCTCCTGCCGATCTTTTCAATAATTACGTTCTTATTTGAAGCGTGAGGGGATAGAATGCCGCTGAGTGGACTACAACGAGGATGGGTCATCCAGGCTTTGCTCGATGCTTTCCCTGGCTATGCTGATTTCAAGTATATGGTTGCGATCCAGCTCGGTGAAAATATTGAGGCGCTACTGCCAGTGGGTAGCACCCTCAGAAACTGCGTATATGAGCTGGTCGTGAAGATGGACGCTCAGGACAGGATGGCGGAGTTGCTGGCTGCTGCGTTGAGGGAGAACTCGCGTAATCCCCGGCTTCTTGACTGCCAGAAGACATTGGGCCTTGGTGGGCAGAGAGATGGAACTGAAGTCGCTGCTCGTCCATCTGCTGGAAGTCTTTTGCAACAAGAGAGAGGACCATCAACTACCTCTCCTCTTCCCCAGCCGCTGCGCACCGCGCTTGTCACTGCCCTTTTACGCTTACCGGGTATCCAGCAGTTCACTGTACGTAGCACCCTTCTCCAGACTCTTCCATCTGTGTACACTCTGGATCGCAATTCCAGCAATACCATGCAAGACCTGATGGGCATTATCGATCAGTTGGCTCGCCTTGGTCAAACCTCATCGCGGCAGTGGCTTCTTATTCTCCTGCTCGATACCGCCCTGGAGTCTATTCGCGGTTATGCGCTTGAAGAAGACTTATGGCAGTTGAGGCAGCAATTAGTAGAATATTATGGAAATGCATAACATGTTGTATCATGCGCTCTCAAACAAATTTGTGGATCTCCTGATGCGTCTTCCTCTCACTGATACCTATAGCGGCCGCAGTAGTTTGCTGCAAGGGCTTCCTCCCGTCTCCCTGCAGCGCAGCGAAGGGAATCGCCGCCTGGACCTTGTGCAGATCATCCAACAAATCGACCAACTTGGTAGACTGCGCAATAACGGCATCAGGCCACTGCTTGTTGTCGCTTCTAATGGGCTGGCCTCTGTTCAATCCTGGGAGGGCGAGCTGACAGATGCGTTTGAAGAAATCATGCAGGAGTTGAGTAAGCACTATGGAGGGGAGTTATCGCCGCCGTTGGAGCTTGCGCCTCAATTGGAAAAACTGCTCTTTCGTACCCCTATCGGCAGCGTCGGACAAGACTTTTTCGATAGAGCGATTGGCGTTGCCCGAGGTGTGGCGCGTTTGATGGTTCCCCATGTCCTTCATGGAGCCACAGTAAACTATGCATGTGCCTTCGGTACTGGCTGGTTGATCGCCCCTGGCCTGCTGATAACCAATCATCACGTTGTCGAGGTTCGCGATAGCGATGAAGAACCCGCCACCTATGAGGATATGTACGCCCAGGTAAAAGATATTCTGGTATGGTTCGATTTTTTCAAAGAGCAGCGTCGTCCGTCAGTAGAGTGTAGGGGTGCTGAGCTAGTAGCCTTTAGCAAGCCACTGGATTATGCAGTGTTGCGTTTGAAAGAAGGCCAGCGTATCGCTGACCGCAAGCCGCTGCCCGTCATGTCCATCAAGCCATCTTTGAAACTAGGCGATCATTTGAATATCGTGCAGCACCCTCAGGGTGGACCATTAAAATATGCAATTCGCAATAATTACTATGTTCAGATGCATCCCTCGAAGGAGTATATGTTGCACTATTTAACAGACACTGAAAGCGGCTCATCCGGTTCGCCCGTGCTCAACGACGCATGGCAAGTTCTGGCGCTCCACCATGCTGCTGCTCCAGTGGCGCCTCGCGAGTACGACATGCAAATGCAGGGACGATCACAAAAAGAAACGATCAACTACTTCAACGAAGGTATCACGCTGTATCAAATTCTGCAGGATCTGCCTGAGAGCATCAAACGGGAAATACAGGGCGCTCAGCCGACCCTTGGAGTATTTTTGTAGAAGGGATATGCAATGGCGCTAATTGGTCCGCAGCGGGCGCAGATTGTCAAAGCGCTTATAGATGCTTTCCCCAGTTACGCCGATTTACGCTATATGGTTTCAATGCATCTCGACGAAAATATTGAAACTATTGTTTCAAGTATCAACGTCAGAGATTGCGCTCTTGAGCTTGTGGTGAAGATGGATGCACAAGGAAAGATCAAAGAGTTGATCCGTGGCGCGTTGGATGGGAATGAGACGAACCCCCTGCTTGTTGACTGTGGGGTTGATTTTGGGGTGCTTACTGCTCGCGAAAGTGTGACCCTGCCGCCGTTGCCGAAGGATCTTGAAGAGGTCGCTCACCCTGCTCCTGACGCCTTATTTACCTCCAGAGATGTGGAGGTGACAGCCTTGCCCTCCGAGTATTATCGTGAAGAGTGCTTGATTGCTATTTCAGATGCCCGCCGCTGGGGCATTGCTGATAACTCGCTCTACGTGATTTTATCGCTCCAAACCCTCTCCATGGGCAAGCCAGTACAGCAGGTTCCGCTGAATTTGCGGGCAGTGGATTATGTAAGGTCGGGTTCACTCAGAATCAACCAGCAATTGGGCGAAAGCATCGGCCTGCTCTCCCATAGTAAACGCTTCTGGTCGGTTTGCAAAGCCAGGGACATTGTGCCTATCAAAGAGATTGTCTTCGAGCTGCGGGTCGAGCGGGCAAGGGTGGACGAAGAGATCAGAGAGTTACGCGGACACTACCAGGACATCTTTCTGCATCGCCCGCTGCTGCGAGAGGGGCATGCATCTTTGCGTGATCTTTCATTCCAGGTACATGGCCTCGGCTATTTCAATGTACATGCCATCCAACCACCACTCGACACATGCAACTCTGAAACGCTGCTGCTGCTCGATGACAAAACCACGGTCCAACTGCTCGTTCCGCACCACAAAAGTGCTGTAGATATGGTGATCCTTGTTGATGTCAGCGGCTCCATGACGATAGAAGATTATGTAGGAGAGGATGGCCTGCCTCATAGCCGCCTAGATGGCATGAAGCTGGCACTGGAGACGCTGATCGACCGCTGCTTGCTCTCCGGCGGCTGTCGTGTCTCGCGCCTCGCCATCCTTGCATTTGGCTCTACTACAGCCATGCTCTATCCCACTCGCCCGGTGATGGAAGAATTGACCAGCGTTGAGAAAATCAAGCAAATCCGCGTTGCGCTCCGGCAAAATCTGAGCGACGACGGCCTGCGCGTCTTGAAGGTCGTTCGCAATCCTACCAACATTGCTGCTGTGCTGAGCGCGGCCGCCGACGTCCTCAATAGGAGCTTTCTTGAGGAGACCGAAAAGGTGCTGGTGCTGCTCTCAGATGGGGCAAATTGGGATGAGAAGACCGATCCCGGGGCGGAGGGCGAGATTGTGAGCGCGACAGAAGATCCAGCGGCGTTGGCTGATAGCCTGCATGCTAATAGTGGGATTCGCATTCACACGGTGGGAATCAGCAATGAAGAGGCCTATCGCCTTTATCGCAAGAAAGCGACCCATGAGACGATCAGTGGCTTGACTCCCAACATCCCGCTGCTACGCAACATCGCTGCATCGGCAGAGGGGATCTTTTTTGAAAGCCCTGACGCGAAAAGTTTGAATCGCCTGTTTGATGAACTTGGACGAGGAGCCATCTATCCTTTGACGTAAATCCGGCACGCACAGGCGCGTTCGGTTGCCTGTAGGTAGACAAGGAGTTGCACATGCCTCCGAAGCTTGAAAAAGTGATTATTAATGGAAGTTCTCGCCATCGCTTGTACAAAGGGTTTCTCTTGCTCGATAGCAATGGCTATCTGGCGAATGAGGTCCTGAGCAAGCGTATAGAAGAGAATGCCCAGCAAAGGCTACTGCAGCGCTTAGCACTGACCGGTTTTACGCTTGAGAGGCTCTCCGACCATCCTGCTGTCATGCATGTGATGACTCCCTTTCTTCCGCTCTTTACAGTCAAACAGCGCACTTTATTCATTCTACGCCTGGTTGCTGCCACCAGTTGCCTGCTCGAAGCTGCTGAAGAGGCGTCTTGCCAGCTTGCGGCAGCAGGGGTCAACCCTTATCGCAAGGAGGATGAAGAGCCTAGAGCATTATGCGCGGATATCCACCAGATCGAGGTCTATGAGGAAGGCGAAGTGGAGCGAATTTATAACTTATATCGTCAATTTCTGCCCGAGTTGCTGGCCATCTCAACCCATTCCGCTGTTTATGGCACTAGTGTGCAAAAAGACTTCTCGCTGCGTATGCGGGTGAATCTTGCCAGTTATTTGCCGCGCTACATTTCGCAGTTTAGCGAGCAGCATCTGGAGCATCTGGAGCTCTTTATACGCAAAAAGCATAAGCTGAGCAATCTCAGCCAGATGGATATTAACCCATTGGGAGGCGATCCCTCCGCTTTGCGCAAGCCCGAGCGCCCATTGCTGCTAAAGACAGCAGCAGCAGTCGAATTACGCTTTATCGACGCTCAATGTTCGTTCCCTTTTATCCGGGCACAGGTGATTCTGCTGCAGGCCCTGGCAATGCATGGCCGGGAGCTGGCACGCGTGGGGCGCCGTCTTTTTCCGGTAAGTGACGAAAGCCTTGATGAAAATAAAGCTCTGGCCCTGCACAGTGGTGGTGGAGCAGTGCTCAGGCCGGATAGCTATCGCAGGTCAGACGAGCCGCGAAAAAGCTCTACCTATGAACGAAAAGAACCAGAGGTGGCAACCACCGCCCTGCTGAAGCTGATCGAGGATACCCTCCTTGACGCCCTTCTCGATCTGGAATGCGAACCCTGGGAACTCTATCCAATTACCCTGGGGGCTGAATTGCGGCGCAGGGAGAAGCGCTGTTTCGCCAACTATGCTGAGTACCAGCAATATCTCTGCACGGCCTATCCAGAAGAGCGCTTCATTGCCATTCTACAAGAACAAACCCGACTGCTACTCTCTTCCTCCACCTTCGATATTATCTGCGACTATAATCGCCAACTCCATCAAAAACTAGCACAGGAGATCGAGTCTGTCTGGTCCGAGAAACTGGCTCCACATCACTCTTCAGAGAGCAAGGGAGAAGCGCCATGCTAGAGATGCCAGTACCAGCAGTAGTACAAGTGATCTGTGATCTACGCCGCTTCTACTTCAATATCGATAACCAGAAGAAGATGGACGAGTTGTGGGAGACCATCAATGAGCGCTTAGTGGGAAGAGAACTGCGCACGGGAAGCGAATTAGGGGTCTATATTGATCGGGGCAAACTGGTCAGGCTCTGGGTCGTAGATGCGCAGGGGCAAACACACGTGACGCCCGATACCATCTTTCATATCACCGATATTGTCCGTAATCCCCAACTGGTCTATCGCTGTCGCACCTGCAATAATTATGGGCCATTTCGCTGCATGGACTGCGTGGATACTCGTCCTAGAGGGCAGGAGCGCCTGTGTTCAACGCACGCGAAATTTGTCGAAGGCCGCTGGCGTGCCTATTGCGACGAGCATCTGCCGCCCTGCCGTTGTTTCTCCTTCTGCAAGGACACAGCCACCTTTTGCTGTGAGCATTGCAACGGCTTCTATGGAGAGCATTACCGAACCTCTCACCCACATGACAAGACCATCGATTACTGCCAAAAGTGCTATGACCGCCTATTTGGGCACTGTTCCGTCTGCTCGACAGAAGGTCGTAGTGAGAGTCTTGGGACGTTGCGCTGCTCGTTCAAATCATGGGATATGGCCTATCCCTGCGGCGAGGCATTGTGTTGGAAGCACGCGCTGCAGTGGAAAATCTGGGGACCTCATCAGCACGGTATTACCCTGTGTGAGCGTCACAAGCGGCTCATACGCAACAGTAATCCAAAAGATGTGCTCGCTATGATGATTACGACGCGCCCCCCACGTTCACGGCACGGCAAAAGCTTTTCCCTGGCTAACCTCTACCGTCTCCGGCGCCTGCTCAAACGAGATCGAACAGAGTCGCTCTCGTTTGAAGCAATCGTGGAAACGCTGCATGCGCTCTCTGAGCAAAGCAAGGCTTGGGATAAATACGCTCAACAGCGCTATAAAGAAATTGTGAACTCATGTGACAAAACGCTGCAGGAAATACCCATCCGACAAAATGAGATGCTGGCTAAAATCAGAGAATATTATTGGGATGAAGTGAGTAAAAAGGCGGCTCAAGCCATTGCCTGGCTGACCATCGAAGATCGCTATGTCAGACCTGGCCAACCCGATCTCTTTTTTCTCGCCGTTCAGCTGACCACTCCGAGCAAACGGCCCTACATTGGAATTGGCGGAGAAACTGTCAAACGCATCGAGTCACAACTCAGCGCGAGGCTAGACTTCTGGGATATCACAGTCACGCCTCCCAGGCGCATCGATTGAGCACTCTTGGGACCCATCAGGTAGTTACCATACTGTTGTACACATTAGCAGTGAAAAGGGAAAATGCATGAAACTGGTGAAGGACCGTCTTAGACAAGGAGAGAGCGCAAGTTCCTACTACGTCTATAGCGAAGTGAATCAACGCCCGAACAACGAAGATAGCTTTTTTACATATTACCTGCCCACGACGCAACAAACGATCACAGTGCTCTCCATTGCAGATGGCATGGGCGGTCTGAACTTCGGAGAACAAGTGAGCCACGAAACTCTGCGAAAAGTCTACCTTGCTCTTTGCGAACGCCTCATCGTCGACTCGTCTCTCAATAAACTGGAGCGAGAGCTGGTGGTGGATATCGACTGGCTTGCTCAGGCTATCGAGGAGGCTATAAAGGAGGCGAATGACTTTGTGCTACGCATGATCCACAACAACAATTGGAGAAGGGCGGGATCAACAATCGCCGTCGCAGCCATTCTTGACAATACGGTAGTAGTGATCAGCCTGGGTGATAGTCCGGTGTTCCATTATGAGAAAAGCACAGGGCGTCTGAGCAAGATGACGATAGATCATACAGTTGCTAACCTCCAGTTTCTTGAGGGCAAGATCACCGCAGAAATGGCCCAATACCACTCAGGTCGCGGCGTCTTGAAGCGGCATATAGGGCAGGAAAAGCTACCAGACAATCTTGAGGCCAAGACCTGCGATCTGGAGGAGGGAGATCTGCTGCTGCTTTGCACTGATGGCGTGAGCGGCCGCTTATCTGAACAACAAATCGCCGATATCCTTGCGGCTCCACAAGATTCATTGCAGGGAATCGCCCATCAATTAATGGCAACAGCCATCCAGGCAGGAGAAGAAGATAATCAGACCTTGATCCTCTGGCAACATTGCCCGGTTTCAAGCGAGCAGAAAGAAGAAAGCAGGATGACACAAGAGCAACTGGCTGAACTCGCAAACAGATTAACCATGCTAGAACAGAACCAGCTGACGACAATCACAAAGATAGCCTATGTGGAAGATGAATATCAGAATCTAAAATGTGAGCAGCGGGATCTCAAGGCAAGGCTGGTGATCGTCGAGGAGCAGTTACAAATAGCCAATGAGAAGCTAGAAGAGCCTGATGAGAAACTAGAGCAAGAGGGAGGGGGAAATATCGAAGAGTCTGAGCATCAGACAAAGGAGAAAAATCGGTATATAGAAGGATCAACACGAGAAAAAGATAGAAAATATGCAATTGATGATATCAAACATAGTAATAGTGACAAGCTCAATGCCGTCTTAGACCAAAATGAGTGCGAGAGCAAGCAAGAAGAGAAGGTTATCGCCGCTAGAGAGGAAGAAACTACGGCCTGGCAGGCGGAAGGGCAAACTGAAAAAAACGGCGGCGATGAAGGAGAAGAAAAGACAGTTCAAGCAGATGTCTGATTGAAGGAGAAGTAACGCATGCCAGACAAGATATTACAAAATATGCCCGGTGGCCACATCCCACTTGATATTGCAGGTGTACGCGAAGTAGAGCTGCTCGAACTGCTTGGTACGGGTGGTTTCGGCTATGTCTGGAAGGCAATGGATACCAAAATGAAGAAGCTGTATGCGCTCAAGATCATCCAGCAAATAAAGCCCGGCAGCGTAGATGAGAAGCGCGTGCGCTTGGAGGCAGAGGTCCCAATCGAATCGGAATATGTTACGGCTGTCTACGGCCTGAAAGAGTGGGATGAGCATACCTATTTAATTCTCTTTGAGTATTTTGATGGCACCTCGCTCGACCGGTTATTGCAGGACCGCGAGCTCACCAATACACAAAAGAAGTCGATATTTCTCCAGATCCTCAAAGGAGTCGCGGTAGCTCACCACCACAATATCATTCATCGCGATCTCAAACCCGAAAATGTCCTGGTCAACGCTCATGGGAAAACGAAGCTCATCGACTTTGGCATCTCGAAATTCAAGGGCAAGCCGATCACTCGCAGTGGCGATATTCTTGGCACCATCTCCTACATGGCCCCTGAATTAACTGAACAGGGCGCCGAGGTTGCCGATGCACGCTGTGACATCTACTCGCTCGGCCATATCTTCTATGAGCTGGCGATGGGGAAGCACTTTTGGGAGCGCAAGGGCTGGGAGGCAATTGAGGATCTCATGCAATACCTGGACCAAGTGCCGCCACCAACTGAGGCGATTGACCTGTCCGACTTCCGTTGTGATTTCTTCCCTGATGCCCGCAAAGTGCTGGCGCGGATGGTGAAACGCCAAGTCGAAGATCGCTACAAGACTCTCGATGAGATCCTGCGAGACCTGGGCGAAAAGGCATTTACGCCACCAGTAGCTCCACCAGTAGATGAGCCAGATGATCCTCTCTCTGCCCTTCTGCCACTCTCTTCGACAATCGATCTGGAAAGTCCTTTGCTGATCGTCGAGTCAGGTGATAACCGATTGGCAAGAACGGTCTTAGCTCTGCATGATGGAGACAAACGCGAATTTGGTCGTTTCGACCTAGCAGGGGGCGACACCAGTATTAGTCGCAGTCACCTGGAGATTAGCCGGCGCGGGACTCGCTACTACGTACGCGATCTCGGCAGCAAAAACGGGACAATGATGCGCGGTATCCTCTTGAAATATGGAGATGTGCCAGTAGAAATACAGCATGACGGTCATATTAAGGTTGGCGATATCTTCTTGCGTTTTGCCTTCCTGGCTAAAGCAAGAAAAGCAAAATGAGTAAATGGCAGTGAAGGAGAAATTCATTGAAACAATGCAAAAAATGTAAAGCATCGAACCGTGATAGTGCCAGCTTTTGCGACGTATGTGGCTTTGCCCTCATGGCTCTAGGCTCTCCCACGCCCCCGAGCAGTGGTAGGAGACCAGTGGAGCATATCACCATTAAGAAAGAGGCCCTGCACAAGAAGCGGCGAGCCGAGGTAATGTTCGTTCTAGACTGCACCGGCAGCATGGGAGGCGAGATCCAGGCCATCAAGGATTCGATCAGCGACTTCGCCGATACCATCACCTCGCAAGGAGTGCGTGTGCGTGTTGGCCTGATCGAATTCCGAGATCGCCTCAATGGTGAAGATCATCGCGTGTTGCAATTCAAAAGGCAAGTATTCACCGACGACCCTATTGCCTTCCGTTCAGTAGTAGCGCCCCTCAAAGCTGACGGAGGCGGAGATGAGCCTGAAAGCAGCCTAGATGCGCTGATGCTCGCCTTGCACCAACCTTTCTCAGACGATGCCGAGAAAGTGATCGTACTCATCACTGATGCTCCACCGCACATCCCTGATAAATCGACAAAGAGCATCGACGAGGTAATCCAGGCCATACGAGACAATAAACTCGGCCAGCTTTATATCGTGATGCGACCACAAGATGAGAACAGCCTGATCTATCTCAGACTGCTTGAGGCGACACGCGGCGTTGTTTTCGATCTTGGCAAGGGCGACGATTTCCGTTCGCGGGCAGAGCACTTCAAGCGCACCCTGATGTCTCTTGGCAAAACCATCTCTGCCTCGACTGTCTGATGCGCGTATGTTCATCATCTGACGAAGCAAGGGAGTAGCTATGCACTGCTTGAACTGCCACAACCCCCGCATAGGCCCGGAGGAGAAAACATGTCCGAAATGCGGGGCCTATTTACCTTCGCTGCTTCAGCATACTCTGCCATCAGGTACACAACTGCGCAAAGGAGCCTACCATATCGACTACGCTCTCGATACCGGGGGGTTTGGCACGATTTATCGCGCGTTCCATATCTCTTTGGATTGCCCTGTAGCGATTAAAGAGTTCTATCCCCGGGCGTATAGCATGCGTGAAAAAAATGGAGCGGTCAGTGTTGCTTCTGATCGCAAACGCACCTTTGATGCTGAGCGCAATCAATTTCTCCAGGAAGGGCGCATTTTAGCTGAACTCAATCATCGCGGCGTTGTCAATGTGCTGGACCTCTTTGAAGAACACAACACAGCCTATCTGGTGATGGAGTTACTGAAGGGGCAAACGCTGCGACGATGCTTAGATCAGCAACCGAAGGGGCTTAAGCCTGATCTGGTACGCAAAATTGTCAGGCAGCTAGTGATTACCCTGGAAATGCTTCACCGGCGTAAACCGCCAATCTACCACCTGGATATCAAACCGGAGAACGTGTTCCTCACATCCAGCGAACGCGCTGTTTTGATAGACTTTGGAGCAGCCAGGCTCGGCATAGATGGCTACGTCGTGCCACAATATGACCTCCTCTATGCACCGCCCGAATTGCTGAGCAAGGACAGTAAAGTAGGGCCACAAAGTGATCTCTTTGAATTGGCGATGACGGCTTATGAATTGTTGACGGGCCAGAGACCGCCATCCGCACCCTATCGCAGAGATTGGCATGTGACTGACCTGCGGGAGCCCTGGTGCTCAGCGCTCGAACCTGCCTTACAACCCTCAAAAGACAAGCGGCCACTTGGTGTCCTCTCCTGGTGGGTAAATATCATGGGAGCCGGGTTGCCGCCATTTTTCAAGGACAAGATAGACATTTTTCTGGACCCTGAAGAAGCCCAGGTCTTGCTAGAAAAGCGACTTGCTGAAAGACATGTCGAATATAACGAACTGTTTCTCACCAATTCCAGGCTCCGGCAAGAGAATGCCCGGCTCAAGAGAAAAACTCCCGGTGACGTGGATAACCGTGAAAAGAGTGAGAAGGATGAGAGTGATGTAAAGTTGCAGGAAGCAACAGCGCAAAAAAGAGAGTTAGAGGAGAAATTACGGGCAAAGACCAATGAAGCCAACATATTAAAGAGTCAGCAACAAAAGTTGGAGAATGAGCTACAAGGGAGCAAAAATCAGCAACAAAAACTGGAGAGGGCACTACAAGAGAGCAAGGACCAGCAACAAAAATTAGAAAAAAATGCTGTAGAGCAAAAAAAGTTGGAGGAGAAATTCCAGGAAAAGGCCAATGAAGCCAATACATTGAAGCAACAAAAAGAGAATTTGGAGAGTGCATTACACGAAAGCGCAAACCAGCACCAAAAATTGCAGATAGTACTACAGGAGAGCGCAGACCAGCACCAACAGCTGAAGAGTGCATTACAAGAGACCGAAAATCAAAGGCAAAATATAGTAAATGATTTCATGGAGTTAAGAAATAAGTATGAAAAAACGCAACAAGAGCTGAAAAGTTTACAAAGCACCTTGACGGAAATAAAGCCATCACAAGGGAATCCTCTCTATATCTATCGCCAGCATACTGTCCCTGTGCGGTTTCTGGCTTGGTCGCCTGATGGTATGCGTATACTATCAATAGGCTCTATCATCCATATCGGGGATATCTCCTCGGGTACCTCCATCACTCCTTATGAAGAGCATATACCGAAAAACTATCCATTTCATTTAGTCCGATCTGTAGTCTGGTCTCCTGATAGTACACAGATAGCTCTTGGAGGTTTTGGGGAAGTACATATATTGGATATAAATAAAGGATTAATACGTGTAGGATATAAGGATCGTTATTTTGATGTAAATAGAGCCAGGAAAGAATTGAACGCAAGCGAATTCGAAAAATTTCTCCAGACTTCTCTCCATCCGCTTTCGTGGTCGCCTAATGGAACTTGTATCGCCTCCGCCTGTAATACCGCAACCATTCAAGTTTGGAATAGCACAACTGGAATGCCCCTCACTTCGCATGATCCTCAAATTTCTTCTGAATGGATCTCCGCCCTCAAGTGGTCGCCTCATGGTGGCTATCTTGCCTCTGTTCTGAATGGGGGTTACATCATAGTATGGGAGCTATCAAGCTGGCGGAGGATTTCTGTTCATGCTACCGTATCGTCCAATTTTGCCTGGTCTCCTGATAGCAGATACATCGCAAGCATTTTGTGGGATAGTATTCAAATCTGGGATGTTACGGGTTATGATTGGCAACAAAATAACAACGCTTTAGTCTATCAGGATGCTTCCAGCAGAATAGCAGATGTCTCCTGGTCTCCTGATAGCAGATACATCGCTTCAGCACATGGTCACATCGTACAAATCTGGGCAGCTAATACTGGAGCTCATATCTATACGTATCGTGGGCATATGTATGGAGTAAATGCAGTAGTCTGGTCCCCTGACAGTACTCGCATTGCCTCCGCAAGCGCGGACGGGACAGTGCATGTTTGGCAAGCAGTTTGAGAAGAAGTGCAAAACACCCATTGAGAGGAGCCATGTGGCACACAGAGGACTCCTCTCTCGCTCGGGTGGATCCATCACATCATGAAATGAATAAACATCATCGCGGCTGCATTCTTATTGCCCCCAACTGCTCAATGGTTCACAGCTACAAGGGCTTCGGCTCCTTTGGAAAGCTCTGTCGGCAACTGCGCCCGCTGCTGGGCACCCAGTTTCGGTTATGCTCCTAGAGGAGGTGATGGTGCAAGAATTGGACTTCCTGTGCCCTAGCTTTTTGAACCGACTTTCTCACTGCACCCTCGGTGACTCCAAGAGCTTGGGCTATGTCTTTTTATTTCTATCCTTGCTCATGCAATTCCCAAGCGCGCATCCGTCGTCCTTCACGCCAATTTTTCGGAGGTGCAGTCTTCTTGCTCATACCTCCTTGTATCGATCATTCTGGTCATGACTTTAATTCTCTTTACTGAGATCAATAGATTCGGCAGCGCAACGAAGATTTGGCTACGCCCTAAGAATAAGGATATCCAAGCTGGGATGCCCAGAAGAAATATATATAATCTAAGCTCCTAGACAAGAAAGATGAAGATAAGCAGAAAGAACTGATAAAAGTGCTACAGGAGCATAGCCGGGTGGGTAATGAGGATTCTCCTATCACCTATTTACGGGGGTCCCACAAAACTGGGACCATTATACTACTATCAACCGTAGCATAGATACAAATAAATTACAATTGGAGAATTAGCATTCCTCTACGTTATGTATAGATAAGAACATTTCGTAGGAGTTACTCATATGGACCAGAACACGGCCCTTATCGTTGCTGGCGCTATCGGCACTAGCGCAAGTATTGTTGCAAACATTATCAGCAGTGTAGTACTTCCCTGGGTCACCCAACTATTAAACAAAAACGAAAAAAGAAGGGAAGAGGCACTAAAAAAACTGGAAGAGATGTACTTCCTCACAGGCAAAGTCAAGCGATGGATTGATACACAACTCTGGTCATTCGCAAACGCAATGAGCAACGGCGCAATGCCTCAACAAGTCGAAAACCCGATGAACGAACTTATGGGGCTCACCCTCTTCTATGCCCCTTCACTAGAACCACAAGTGCTTAAACTTAATGAGACTGTTAGCCCACTTCAGCTAATGGTCATGGAGGTCCAAATGGGATCACTAGAAATACCGATGAAGGAACTGGGGGATAAAATGATCAAATTTGCAAAAGATTCTAATAAGGACTTCGATGCACTCATCGAAGCAATTCAAAAAACTGCAAAGAAGTTGTCATAGAAGTAAACCGTAGATTAGGAATTTCTAATCTATGGTTTATTCTTTATATCTTACATGCTTGTAGATATAAAAGAAGAATTATTGCAATAGCAGCAATAATTCCTGTTAATGTAACAAAAACAAATGGTTCTTCTTCTAACATCCCTACCAAGTACTTTTTCATGAGAAGTATTGTAGAGGATCATTACCTATCTATTGTTCAATTTTCACTTCCCAGCTACTATGCGAGTCAGTATTTACCCGAATAATATATTCTCCACTTATCTTAATATTTGCCGAATTACAATATATCACTGCATTACGGGCTAAAAAATCAAAGACATTATCTGAACGAGGAAATGTTTCTGAATGAGGAATTATTGTAGAAATGGTTCTCTGCTCTGCATCATAGAGTTTCATGTTAATAGGAGCTATCCCACTATACTTAATATTAAACGTAACGATTCCTTCCTTCAAGCGGATCTTCCGCATGGCGTTTCCCTCTCCGCGAATGATAGCCTTATCTATATTCATTACATGCAGCATGGGAGAAGTCTTTAAAAGCTTTATCCCATCAACTGTAAAAAGCGCTGAAAATATATACAGAGCTGCCGTCCGTACTCCCTCAATATCATTCTCACGGGGCGTGAGACTTCTTCCTTCATGGTAGAGATCATTTCTTAACCGATGATAATGAATAATCTCTTCTTTGGTAAATGGAGGCTTATACCCTCCATCCACTATAAATTCATCACAGAAAAAATCAAGCTTTGTATGATAATCATGCAGCCAGTCTGCTACCTTCTTCTTATCATAGGTTTTTCCTCCCCGCTGCTCCTTGTGCAGATTTAAATACGTTGAGATAGATACTTCAATGGCATTATCATAGCTGATAAGTGCTATACGCTTATCAAAGTCTCCGTTTGCTATTCGATGCTCTTCTGCATGTTTAATTAGCTCAAAGGGTACCTGTTCCCAAGGTTTAATTTCCATGAATAACTTCTCAGTCTAGTACATAAACAGTACCGGAATGCTTGAAACAGAGGGTTTCTTACTGCTTGATCCAGCGCAAAATAAACTATTCATTGAGTAGAACGCTTGTCTTTTATGAACAGTAACTACACTGCTCTATTAGTTCTAATTACATGTGATGAAAAATAAGTGGCTATCTGAAGTCTTCAGAGTTTCTCCATTTCCAGATTCTCAGTCGTAGGAAAGTCATTTCTGCTCACTCCCTGAAACTCAATTGCTTGATGCTCCGCTCAGAACACAATCTTGGCATAGACTGTCTTCTGGCCGTTTGAGATCTTCACACTGTCTCCAACATTCGGTGTAAGGTAGACTGAGAGTGAGGTATTGGAACTGTGCGAAAATAACTTCCGCAAGTTTGGAGGGAAGCGACGGAGCACAGATCGGGAGGTTATTTCTGCATGGCCCCTTGTTGCCAACCCTTGGTTAACCTATCTCAAAGGAGATGACTCCGTTCCGAGAGAGAAAAAAACAATTACCCCCCCTGCTAGTTCCAGTTCTGTGTGGATAGTGAGATTCTCCTCTGGTGGATGCCAAAGTCTGTAGGGATGTCGAGACCCTTGCTTGGTCTGGACTGGGTTACAGACTCATATACAGTTTTTCACTGGCATAGGGTATGACCTGCCTTTTCACGGTTCTCATGGTAGACACTCCAACCCGTTGGCGTCATCATCTCCGCTACCCAGACAATGGGAGCTTGTCCTGCTCTTGCTGCTCGCAACAGCTCCTGGCTGGCTTCGCGGTTCAAGGCTTGACCCAACTCCCTTAAGACCTCATTCTTGGCCCGTCCACTCTTGCGAACATACAACTCAAAGGCATCACCACCATCTTGTTTTCCATCTGGGCGGCGTGCACTTGCCCCAAAATCGGCCCAATGGTGCCCATCCTTCGTGACTCCTACGCTGGCGGTGCGCTCCCCTCTCCAATCAGCAAGGATCATCCCATTGCGCTCATAGGCCACAAAATCGGCTATGCAGTACTGCTGGTTAAATCGATCGATCAACTGCTGTAGAGTAAATGCCACCCACAGACGAGTATGATTGTCTTTGGCGTGGGAATGTTCGCCTTCTTTGAGTTTCCTGGAAGAATGCTCTTGAAGTTGTATTCGCAATGGTCGCTCCGAAGCGCATGGCTCTGACTCTGGAGGAACAAGACTGGCTGGAGTTTGGTACTCAAGCAGGACGTGGGCAGCGCTCTGTCCATCTCTGCTGAGTTCCTGGCCATTTGCATCATACAATGTGCACCACCCAACTCTACCAAGCCGCAGATACTTGCCTGCTGGAAGCCGGACTTTATTGCGTGATGGGCTGGGCCAATACTCTTTGATCTTCTCAAGTCCGGGAGCCAGCTTGCACTCGGAAGCATGAGCTGCGCGTGCGTTGACATGCTCAGTATAGATAATCACCAGATGCGCTTTTCTCACTGGTGACAGTTCTATCAGAGGCCTGTAACCTGCTGCCAGCAAGCGTCTGGCTGCTTCTTCGACAATCGCAACCGCTTCGGGAGTATCTGCATCATAAATGCTGGCACGTGTTGTCCCATCTGGATACCTGATCAAAGTCCCATAGGTACGGCGTCCCTCAAGGTGGGCTGCTATATGCCGCAGTGTCAACGGTTCAAGGTTGGTGTAGTATTTCTTGCCTTCCTTCTCGTTCATCCTGATATGCTCTGATGCAGGGCCTGCAATGTCCAAGAGCAATTCTACGGCTCGTCTGTACTCTTGTTGGTCAAGGTGGCGGGCAGATGGTTTGTCTTCTCTGCTGCTCATCTTCTGTCCTTTCTCTCTGCTGAGAGCCGCGACGAGGTCTGTTGTTCGCAGCGTTCGCTCTGTACCGTTGTCTCTTTGACGCGCTTTCGCCATTTGTTGGCGGTGCTCGTGCTCATCGTCAAGGCCTCGGCAATCTCGCGGTCTGTGGCCTCGGGATGTCGAGCAAGGTAGGCTTTGACACGCTCAAAGTTGTTCGTCTCGTGTTCGTGGTCATGAGCTACAGGGGCTTGCTGAGCTGTGTTCGTCTCCTGTTCGTCTTCACGAACTTCGGTGTTTGCCCTCTGTTCGCCCTGTGGTGTGGGT
>Ga0207416_1000862_pt1 | contig 46419 bp, 52 predicted proteins | sample PaiPotPPM11metaG_FD_184107 | JGI IMG/M metagenome (GOLD analysis project Ga0207416, IMG submission 184107) | Iron sulfur acid spring bacterial and archeal communities from Banff, Canada, to study Microbial Dark Matter (Phase II) - Paint Pots PPM... ...
CGTTGATGATTCTAATCTTCCTGGGCAGCTTTCGGTCGACGCTGGCGATTTTTCTTTCGATTCCGCTTTCGATCCTGGCCGGGGCGTTTGGTCTGTACATGAACGGGTCGACCATCAACATCATGACTCTGGGCGGGTTTGCACTGGCGATTGGCCGACTGGTCGACAACTCAGTCATCGTGCTGGAGAACATCAATCGCCACCTGGCTGAAGGTGAGGAACCTGTTGTCGCGGTTCGCCAAGGTGCGGACGAGGTGGCGCTGTCAGTGCTGGCAATTACCCTGACCACTTGCATCGTGTTTTTTCCGGTGATGTTCCTATTCGGGGTGGCGAAATATCTCTTCAGTGCTTTGGCGCTGGCGGTTGTCCTGTCCATCGCGGCCTCGTATGTGATCGCCATGACAGTGATTCCAATCTATTGCGCTCGCTTCCTTACCATCGAAGAAGCTCGGTCGGTGGAAACTGGCGCTGGCCCTTTCGCGAGATTCCATCATGGCTATGAAAACTTCTCTCGTCGTTATGAAAATTGGTTGCGCACGGCTCTGAATCATAAGTGGCCAGTGATCGGTGGCGTAAGTTTGCTGTTTGTCGCCAGCGTAGCGATTTATCCACTGCTCGGTACTGAGCTCTTTCCTCAAACGGACGCGGGGGCATTCACGGTCAACTTTCGTGCCCCGGCTGGTAGCCGTCTTGAGGAGACGACTGAGGTAGCGCGCAAAATCGAAACCTTCGTCAGCCGTGCGATCCCGCCGAGCGACCTCGAGATGGTAGTGTCCAACATCGGTCTTGCACCGAGCATCTCGGCGATCTACTCCCCGAACGCGGCCGAGGATTCAGGATTTATCCAGGTTGAACTCAAGCAAAATCACAAACAGCCAACAGCTTACTACGTGGCCCAACTACAGCATCTACTACCGACTGAGCTCCCCGATATTCGAACATTGTTTTCATCGGGCAGCATCGTCGACGCAGTCCTTAACTTTGGCATGATGGCGCCGATTGATGTGCAATTTGCAGGAGGCCAATTCGCTTCGCTCTACAAGGCCGCAGACCAGGCACGGGAAGCGATTGAGGGTCTTTCGCAGGTTTCTCAAACCTTTGTGCAGCAGGAATCCCAATATCCGACGTTGAATATCGAAGTTGATCGCGTCAGATCTGCTCGTCTGGGTATCAACCAAAAAGATATCATCTCCAACGTAATAACCGCGCTGAATTCGAATCTCTACATTAAGCCATCGATCTGGATAGATCGTGCAAACAACAATGATTACTTTCTGACGGTCGAGTATCCCGGCGCAGACCAAGGTTTCAATTCCCTAGGAACTCTGGAAAGTATTCCGGTGCAGAGCAATTTGCGGGAAAACGGCCACACTCAAAGCCTGCTGCTGCGTGACGTGGCGACGATCGTTCCCGAGTACCATCCATCCGAGGCGGACCATTACAACATTCAGCGGACAGTTGATCTCCTGGTATCGCCGAGCGGTGAGGATCTGGGAGGCACGCAGACCGCAATCGAAAAAGCGCTCCACCGTCTCAGTCTGCCCAAGGGCGTCTCGGTCAACTATCGCGGCTCGATTGCGGCGATGCGCTCGTCCTTCGCAAGCATGGACTTTGGCTTATTCATCGCGGTGATCCTTGTGTACCTGGTGATGGTGGCGCAGTTTCGCTCTTTTCTCGACCCCTTCATCGTAATGTTCGCCGTGCCAATGGGCCTGATCGGGGTAGTCTGGACGCTGTGGGCGACAGGTACGACGCTCAACATCGAGTCCTTCATGGGTATCATCTATATGGTTGGGATCGCGGTCTCCAATGCGATTCTTTTGGTTGATTTCGCTAATGAGCGAGTCCGTCAAGGCGACGATCTGCGCACGGCGGTGGTGGATTCGGCGCGGATCCGGATGCGGCCGATTCTTATAACCGCTCTAGCCACTGTGGTCGGGCTGCTCCCTATTGCCCTGACGTCTGAAGCCTCGGCGCCGCTCGCGCGAGCCGCGATCGGGGGTCTGGCCGCTTCCACAGTTTTGGCGCTCGTCTTGGTTCCATGCGTGTATGAGCTTTTGTACTCACGTAGAAGAACCCAAGTCGTACAGTGAGTGGTTACGAAGTTTAGGAGGGCCCAGGTCGTAGAGTGAGTATATGAACTTGAAGACGGCGATGATCGTTGTGGTTATGGCTACGCTAGCGTGGGCATGCGCTAGGAAACCTGATCCGAGCGGCGACCCGCCGGAGCCTACGGTAAGCGTCATTCATCCGCAGCGGGGTGAGATGGTGCGTACCATCGAGTTGCCTGGCGATGTCGTGGGTTTCTATGAAGCCGCTTTGCATGCCAAAGTCACCGGCTATCTGCAATCCATCAGCGTGGACAAGGGCGATTGGGTAAAGGCAGGACAGGTATTGGCGCAGATTCAAGTGCCAGAACTCCATTCCAACCTCGCTCGCGCGCAAGCAAATCTGGAGATAGCAAAGATTACTTACGAGCGGCTGAAGCACGTGCAACAGACCGATCCCCGGCTCGTGTCGCAAGAAGATGTCGACATGGCTTACGCCAAATATCAAGAAACACAGGCCAGCACGCGTACCCTCCAAACAATGGTCGAGTATACGAGAATTATCGCGCCATTTGACGGAGTGATTACGGGACGCTTCGCCGATCCGGGCGCTTTGATCCGTGCCGGCGGCGGCGATTTCGGAATCGACGAGACATCCGGATTGATTTCTCCCGGTGCGACTGAGGGCGCCGGCGGCCACCGCAGTGGAGGCGGACCCATTCTCACACTCGCGGGCATCGACAAGCTGCGCATCTATGTCTATGTTCCGGAAGCATCGTATCCGTTGATACACCGTGGAACTCCGGCCATTTTACGCTTCAACGAATTTCCCGATCGCATTTTCAAAGGGTCAGTGGCGAGATTTGCAACCTCACTGGACCTTGCTACGCGAACGATGTTAACCGAGGTCGATATCGACAATCCGGGTCGCGTGCTCTACCCCCGAAGTTATGCGCATGTGACTCTTGACTTAATTCGCCATTCCGACTCTCTGAGCCTTCCGGCTGCTGCGATTCAGGGCAATGGAAAATCGGCGCGCGTTCTGATTGTCAAGCAAGGCCGCATAGCCGAAGTTCCAATATCGACCGGCATCAATGATGGCAGTCAGGTGGAGGTCACGTCGGGACTTGAAGGTGAATCACTGGTTGTCGGCACCTACAGCAATGCGCTTAGCCCTGGAGAAAGGGTTCGCTTCAGGTTGCTCAAGATCGTTCATGAAGCAGGTACCTCGTCCGGAAGCGTCGGCTGAAACTATGTGCGGAAAGGTCTCGCTTCGCAAATCCATAATCTTGCTGGAGTAAACTTATGGCGTACCGGCGTACTCTCGCGCTTCTCGTGTGCATTCTGTCCTTTGCGCATAGCTCTGCGACCGCAGCGCAGACCAGCAGCACACTCACGGGCCAAACCGGCATCAATTTGGTGACCACGATACCGCCGTTGTCTCCCGTTTGGCCAGGATCAACAACTCCAAGTGTCCCGCAGAGCTCCGGAACCACGACAACCGTGGCGCCGATCACCACAGGGGCTGAACTGACGCTTAAGCAAGCGATTTCCATCGCGCTCGAGTATCACCCGCGGATCAAGGAGGCGGCGGAGAATACCAGTGCCGCTACCGCCCGAATCGGCCAGGCTCGTTCGTTTCTCGGACCTCAGGTCTTCGGTGTCGCCCAGGATTTGGGTAACACGGTAAACGGGATCTCAAACGCGAGTTATTACGACGCTGAGGGTGCATTCCCGAGAATGACAGGGAGAAACCATAATTTGGCTAGCAACGACTTCTCTCAGAGCTGGGATACAAGTAACAGTTACATGGGTGGGGTGGCTGTCTCTCAGTTTCTCTTCGATTTCGGCCGGCGTCACGGTTTCGTCGCTCAGCGCAAGTTCGAAGCCGCCTCGGTTGCAGCAACCGAGGAACTTGACAAGCTCGATCTGATCTTCGAAGTCTCGCAGCGCTATTTTGAAGTTCTCCGGGCCAAGGAGCTGATTGGCGTTTACAAAAAGGCTGTAGAGCAGCGCGAGTATCATCTGCACGAGGCACAGGTAAAAGCTGATGTAGGGCTTCGCCCGCGGCTGGACGTGTATGTTACTCAGGCTGAGGTTGAACGCGCGCAACTTCATCTGGTCGACGCACGAAATGCTTATGCGGACGCCAAGGCCGCACTCAACAACGCGCTAGGCTTGAGCGACCGCGCACCCGACTACCATCTTGCAGACGTCCTGACGTACTCGCCAGTCGAAGAGAAATTGCAACCGCTGCTAGCGACCGCCTTGCGGCAGCGGCCAGATCTGAAAGCACTCGATGACGAGGCGAAGGCTCTCGCAGCTCAGGTCGTCGAGTACAGAAGCGACTACTATCCTACAGCCAACGCGGTAGGCGGCTATTCGGCCCTGGGCATCGGGCTGCCGGCCGCCAATAATTACAACGTTGGCATCCTCATTACATGGCCAATCTTCAACAGCTTTCTCACGACTGATCAGATAACCGAAAGTAACGCCAAACAACGCGCGGTTCGGGACGCGATCGAAGATCTGCAACAGCGAATCATTCTTGAGGTGCAGACCACATTCTTGAACTTGCAGGCCGCCTTGCAGCGCATCCGGCGGGCCGAGAAAGCTCTGGCAGCCTCGCGCGCTGAACTCGAACTCGCGGAAAAGCGCTACGAATCAGGTCTGACTAATATCGTGGAATTGGAAGACGCTCAGCGTTACTACACCTACGATGATGCCGCATACGCTGGCGCTTTGTATGGGTTTTCAGTGGCAAAGGCCGCGGTAGATAGGGCTACCGGGCGACCCTTGTCCTAGCTCTAATTTAGAAGTTGCTCAACTACCATCGCTTCGTTGTCACGTGAAATAGGGCTTGCGCCGCACTGTAGATCATGTTGCTTGGAGGTAATTATGGCATTTCTAGACAGCGGGTAGGGATGTGGCTAATTCGACAAAGTAATTCTCCGGATTTCTGCAATTCTGCAATACTGAGAACGAACCGACTGCGGAAAGCAGTGGATTCGGCGATAGGATTAATGTCACCGGTAAGGCGCTGAGGACAAGCAGCTTTCGCTCCAGGCGAAAAGGTTCCCGAGTCTGTCTGATCCGCTGGATCAGGCCGAGGCCAACTGCGTTGGCCGCATATCGCATCGGAGCGGGAGATCTTCAGAGGCCGACAGATGCGCGGAGTTAACAATTACAAAGAGAGCCGTATGGACGAAAGCCAGCAAGTGCGGCTCGTGCACCGTACGTGCCGGGTACCGCTCAGGATTTCGAAGGGCACGCAGTGGATTGAGCTGCGACGCATTGCATACCTGTGCGCGAGTTTCGGCAATCACCTGTTAACCGAGTCGTACGCAAAGGCCAAAGGTGTGAGCGGGCTGCATCCTTATGCCGACTATCGCGCGATGCTATCGGCAGCGGTCCGAGACGCAGTCAGTAGTGAGTGCGTTAGCATATGGCACAAGCTTGGAAGACAAATCCTGCGCGGTGAGCAAACCTTGGCGCGCTTTGCCGTGGATCGCGCTCTGGTCGTACGCGGCCAGGCAGTCAGTCTGGAGCGCGCGCCGGACAACGGGCTAGTCCTTAGGGCCCGATTGATTCCGGCTCAGGCTGGGCCTGCGATGATATTTCCTGTTTGGATGCCCCCACTCAAGCGCGATCGCTGGCTTTCAGATGTCCTGGGCAAGCTCGAATCGGAAAGTTATCGGATGACCAAGCTGATTGTGGTGTTTGAGCGACCGGGAAGGAAAGTTGCTGCGTTGGTCACATACTGCAAGCCGGTCGACGCGTCTGCACCCAGTACTGGTGAGGCCATGTTCGAGTGCACCAACCAGGACTGTCGGCTCCGGTGTGGCGGGCACGCACTTTCGCTAAATGATGCAATTCACCGGCTTAGCGTGATGAAGCAGCACTTCGCTGGAATTCACACTCGGCTTAGAAGGCATCTCGGTAAACGAGGGCGGCGGCACGCGTTTCGTCAGGCACTGCTAAGAACCGGAACGTTCGAGCAATGGGCACAGGGCCCGATACACCAGTTGTCACGACAGATAGTCGACTGGTGCAGGGAGCATGAAGTCGGGGTACTTCGGTGGAACGTCGAGCAGACATCAGCAGAACTGCCCTGGGCGCGCCTAGAGGCCTTTGTCACATACAAGGCTGAAGATGCCAATATTCAAGTTCTCAGCGTTGCATCAAACGAAGCCCACAGCTCCAAAGTGTTCGTGAATACGGTAATGCGGCCGAATCAACTGTCTAATGCTGAGGAATGATGTCGACGGGTTACGCGAACTCGGGGAACCTAACGCAGGGTGATTATCATGTTGTTGAAGACTCTACTGAACAAAGCGCTAACCACTATCGCCGGGCTGCGAAAAAACAGCAAGCATTATACTTTAGCAAATGATTCTAAATACGCCTGCGACGGCGTTTCTGCGTATCGACCGGGCAAAGTTCGCATAAGCGATGCGGGAATTGCGTTGCGCGAGGACGGGCTTGAATCAGCGAGTCAGGCCCCTCGCCCAAGCCTACCACGCGGGGAAGCTGATGCACGCCGAGCAATTGCTGCCTCGGATCCGGGACGGCTAGGCGGCCTCGGAGAGCGCTCTCAAGTAAGCGCTCAGAACCCGCCAGACTGGGGACCACGGCGCCGCTTACTGAGCTTCGACGGCAGCCGCAAGGCTGGCGTGCAGAGCGCGTTCGAAGCCTGGCGTCCGCGAGGATGGGGGGTAGACGATCGCGTGGCGCGCCTGCTCCGAGCGGGCGGCGCGGAGGAAAACGGCTAGCGGTAATTCCCATGCTCCGGAGATTGTCCCTGTTCGCGGCAGCATTCATGTCCAAGTGCGCTGCCCACGGCCTGCTCGCTCCGTTACTTGAGGAGTACGCGCGCGAGTCTCGGTCTGCAGAACCAGATGGTGCTGGATTAAAGAAAATCACGAGGTAGGCGTCATTCGGTGGAAAGTAGTCTGGCTCGCCAGACGCATAACGTCATCAAGATGGAGCAAAGACGATGTTAGGCTATACGAGAATTCTGTGTGCTCTCGACTTTGACGAACACTCAACATTGATTTTTCTTCTGGCGGCTGCGCTGGCAAAGGAGAGTAATGCCACGCTCTGCGTGCTTCATATAGCCAGGGTGCCTACACCTGATATGGACGTTCCATCGTCCTTTGACGCTGATCCTAGATGGGAAAGAGAAGCCAGGCTGCGTCTCGAAGATATCATCCGCAGACACGTCGAAGAGGGATTGTGTTACGAAATCCATGTCAAGAGTGGGCTGCCTGATGTTGATATTGTGCGGGAAGCGACTCGTTCGGGAGTCGATCTAATAGTAATCGCTACTCACGGACGACGCGGGTTCAGTCATCTTGTACTCGGAAGCGTAACCGAGCACGTTATTCGCGATGCCACCTGTCCTGTACTTGTGGTATGGCCACCCAAGCCGAGTCATACGGTCGCGACATCATCGATGTGAGTTGAAGAGTTATGCGAACTTGCCCAATATGCCTTCTTGAATTCGCGTGCTGTCTAACATTCTGTGTAGCGATCGAGAGCTGCTCGTTGTTGGGCATGGACCAACAGACGCCGCAAGAGCGGGCAGACTATTTGGAACCGATGCTTTCAGCCGCTGGCTTTGACATGATCCCGGCCAACACACCGGACAAAATGGCTCATCTCAAGACGCTTCCACCCCTGAAGGTGAACTACTACGAAAACAAGGAAGGCGAGTTGCGGTATTGGTTTGCTGATCCGGATTATTGCCATTGTCTCTATCTAGGTACCGAAACCGAGTATCAGAAATATCAGAACCTTAAGCTGCAGGCGCAGATGGTGCGAAGCGAACAGGAGGCGGCGGAGGAGAATTACGGGGCATCGCAGCAGATGCAGATGGATCCATTCGGTGGTTTTGGATGGGGACCGGGTATCGGGTTTTCATTCTGACAGGGCGGACGCTTGCAACGGCGACGCTGAATAGATCGACCTCAGTACTGGCCAGGTGGAAGCATGCACATCTTCTGGGCGCGCGGAAACTATGATTGGCACTAGGAGGAGCCAAGGAAATGCTCGATGTGATGCGTAAGCTATAGTCCAAGGCCGTCCTATGCAGTGGCGTTTGATCGTGACCTAGTTGCGCCACGTTCAGACAGCGAGTGCTCCGGAACGCGATGGAGGACTTGCGCCAGAAGATTGCCCGGTCACCTGTTTCACGGCGGCTTTCGCGGCCGAGTACCATACAGGGCCTCAGCGTATTGCGCATTGTTTGAAGTATAATGGACGCTCCGCATCCTCTAGTTTGACGATGTTTGTAAGGCGCTGGAAAACGTGTTGTCAGTTCTTCGTTCGGCGAAAGGATCCCCATTGGGCGAGGTATGCCATAAGGGCTAAACCGGAGGCCAACTGCATTGGCCACATATCGCGACAGAACGGAGGCAACAATCGGCAGAATGCATGGCACGACCACGGCAGATGCTTTTGCGAGATCCGATGCAGGGGCGTCAGCATTATAAAGACGCCGAGAATTCTCAGTGTGCGAAGAAGTGAATTGGAATCGGTCATGTTCTACTTTTGACATCTGGCTCCAAAGGGGCGGCCCGGGCGGCTGGCAGTTTCCCCCCCAACTGCCTTCCGTTCTCTCCTCGCTGAAGAAGACGGGCCGCCCCCCAAGTTTCCTCGTGGTGGGAATGTCCCGGCAGGCTGCCGGGGCGCCTTCGCTAACGAGGATCATCTGTTCGCGCGCAGGAACCTGCTTTTTATCATAACGGTCCGCCCGTCAGCATTCTGCCCATAGTGTTAATCGGTGAAACTGGTTTGATTGTTCGAAAAGCAAGCACCTCTATGTTTATTCTTTGTTAGATCTCTTGAGACGCGAAAGCTCATGGTTTCCTTTCGCACTGCCGTAGGTCCGATTTCGTCTCTGTTTCACCGCTCTGCTTTGATACGGTCTGAGGCTTGCCTGGTAGCCCTGGTGATCTTGCTTTCGTTCCCTGTCGTCCGCTCGCATGACTTCACGATTCACTTTCGCGTCCGTGAGATAGCTCGCTTCGTGGAACGGCACACGTTCCTTTCGCCGATGCATGGCGAGGCAAAGTTCTGCCTGACAATATCTGAAGTCGAGCCCATCCGAGCGTTTCGAACTGAACCGCATAGTCTCGAGGATCACTTTGAAGCGAATGTGACGGCGCGAGTTTCGATCGTCGAAGCGCTTCATCGCCTCAAGCTCGAGCCTCATGGCGAATCAGATTCAGAACCGATCGCCTAATCCTAAAGTTTAGGGCCTTTTCGCGGCTGTCTGCCGGGCGCACGACAGCAGTGGATTGAACTCATCCGCTCAACGAAACTTCGCGAGGTGTACCCTCATGTTTCGAAAGCATTTTCATTCCTCAAGTCGCTTGGTTCCACTGTTCCTAACTCTGATTGGGTGTGTAGCGCTATCCTCCTGCGGCTCCAACACGTTGGCATCTAGCCAACAATCGAATGCGGTGACAGGGAACCTTTCTGGGCAGTCAGCGACCCAACTGATCGCTCAGTTGCAGCAGGCCAAAACGCTAGATGAGAACAACGCTAAAGATCCCACCATCAGTCTACTCAGGAGACGAGATTTCCTCAATCACGAGACAGAAGCCAAACTAGCTATTCGCGACCTGCAGCACGGCTTGCCCGTCCCTAACGACAGGATAACGTACGCTCTCGAGGTACCGCCCAAACATCTGGGGCCTGAACAAAGAGCGATCTTGATCCAGCGGCTTAAGGACGGCATCCATAAGGATGAAAGCCGCGAACAAGCCGTGGTCGCCTGGAGTACCGAGATCTATAATCAAGATCCAGGCGCTTCCTCAAAATTCGGAGCTCAAGAGCAATTGGCGCAGCGGGAAATAACAAATCTCGAGGCGGGTAATCACGTCAGTTGGGACGAATTTCAACGAGCGCTGTATGTGCCACCCGATCCTCTATAATGACATCGTGGGGAGTTCTCGATCTTTTAACCGCCACCGTCTAAGTCGGAACCGGCAGATACTTGAGCAGGCCCCGCCACGCCTTTCGCCCGCGAGTTGCCAGGCGGAAGGGCGTGGCGGGGAGCAGGATGCCTACGCAACGGTGTTCAGCGCGACGATCGCAGATTACTCGGCTACCGCTCGAGCCTCGACACCCGTAGCACTGCTTCGCGCAGGCGAAAATCGAAATGATCTGCCGGCTAAGAGACGGGGTGCTAATGGCTGTCGCCAGCGGGCGCGCTGGCCGCATGTGAGACGAATTCCGCGATGCCGGCAGTCTGGTCGGCACGCAGCGGACAACCGTACGCCGTACGCATTTTGTCGATTTCCTTCTTCCAGGTCTCGAGGGTCAACGGCGGCTGCGCGTCAATCATGTCTTTTGAATGACACAACAGGCAGCGGGAATTGGCGAGGTTGGCGGCGTCGCCTCCAGCGAAGGTTTCATTACCGAAGGGTAGGTCGATCTTCTGCGACCTCAATTGGATCGCGCGATGCCGACTCGGCGCCGCAGGGCTTTGCGCGAACGCGGCACCATAAGCGAGCGTCGCGGTCAGGCCAATGAGGAAGGCGGCCAGAATGATGCGGTGCCGGATTTGTGTCATTGGCCGCTTCCTCTAGGCGGTACGTACCGTGACCTGTTCGACCACGTTGCGCATAAAACCCCCGGGGTTCCAACCCGCGCTAGCGGGCTGCGACAAATTATTGCTATTGGTCGCGTTTACCATCAGCTTGTAGGTGCCAGGCTGTTTGGGCACAAAGCTCGTCTTCCAGCGGCGAAAGCTGTAGTGCCCATAATCCTTACCGAGGGCCGCATTCTGCCAGCTCGTTCCGCCGTCGGCGGAAAAAGCAACATTCTTCACTCCGGTGTCGCCACCAAAGGCGATGCCGCGCACTTCGGTAGGCACGCCGTGCCGCAACGTAGAGTTGTTGCGAAGGTTGGTGATAACTGAACGCGGCACCATCCGGTTGATGGGTACCATTCTGACGCCCTTCGCGTCCGGCGCCATCGTGGCGCCCGGCGTGTCCGGAATCAGATAAGCGGTGTGCATCCAATAGCTCTCATCGGGCTTATCGAGCACCTCGATGTGACTGAGCATCTTGACCCAGTACGTGGAATACCAGCCCGGCACGATGAGCCTCAGCGGAAAGCCGTTGAGCAGCGGAAACTGTGCGCCGTTCATCCCATAGGCCACCATGACCTCTCCGTCCATCGCGTGATCGATGGCGAGCGATTTCATGAAAACGGGAGTTTCCGGCGTTTCACCAAAATCGAGACCGCGAAAGCGCACTTGCACGGCGCCAGGCAGCACGCCCACGCGATCGAGCAGCGACTTCAAGGTAACGCCGGTCCATAAAGCGTTGCCCATCGCGCCGTTGCCCCATTCACCGCCCGGAACACGCGGCGACGAGAAGCCGCGACTGTTGCCCGAACATTGGTTCACGGCGGCAAGTTCGACCGGGTCGGGTCGGTGCAGAATTTCCTTGAGCTTGAATTCAATCGGAGTTCGCACGTGGCCGTCCACCCGCAGGCGGAAGGTGTCCACGTCGATCGAGTTCGGGATTACCGACAGATGCCATCGGACGAAGAACTGGTCATTGGGCGTGAAGACGCCTTGGTCGAAAACCTCGAAAGGGGTTTCGAGCAGCGGCGGGCGTACACGCAGCAGGATCATCTCGCCCTTTTGCGGAAAGCGGACGAGCTTCCGACCGCCGTTCTCAAACGGCATTTGGATGAGCTTCGCGGCGAACGCCGGTAGGCTCCCACTAAAGATTCCGCCGGCGATGCCACTGGCTGCCATTTTCAAAAAGCTTCGACGTGGAAACCAACCCGAGCCATCAGCCCCGGTCAAGCTCGCGTCCAACGATTTACTTCTGTCCACGGCCCTGCTCCGTTTATGCATCCTGGGCGCCTTTGGCCGAAGAGATTGCCAAGCCTGAGGCTGTCGCGCCCAATTCGGTAACCCCGGTATGAAGGTACATCCCCATCCCCATCGCAACGACGAAAATGAAAACGGGGAGTGCGCCGGAAGCGAGCGAGGTGAGCGCGGGGCCGGGACAGAAGCCGCCGAGTCCCCAACCCGCGCCGAAAATGGCGGCGCCCAAAATCAGCTTGGCATCCAAATCGCTGCGCTTTGGCAGCGAGAAGTCCGGCGCCAACAGGGGTGACGGCATTTTTCTGCTCCAGCGATACGCCACGAAGTAGACCGCGATCGCGCCGAGCATGACGAAGGCCAGGCTGGCGTCCCAGGCACCAAAAAAGTCCAGGAAGCCGATCACCTTTACCGGCCGGGTCATCCCGGAGATTCCCAGACCGAGCGCGAACACCGTTCCCGAGACGAAGGAGGTCAGCAACGCTTTCATAGTGAACCTGCCATCAGGTGGTTTACCAAATAGACCACCAAGGCTCCCGTGAAGATGAAAGTCGCCGTGGCAACGAGCGAACGCGCTGAAAGGCGGCTTATACCGCACACTCCGTGACCGCTGGTGCATCCACTGCCGAGACGGGTACCGAATCCGACCAGTAGACCCGCGCTGGTCAATAGTGGGATAGGGCGAATGATCCCGAAGTCGAAGGCGCCGGGCAGTAAAATCCTGAGTAGCAGCCCGCCCGCGAGCAAGCCTCCAAGGAAGCAAATCCGCCAGAGCGTGTCGCCTCTGACGGGCTTGAGCACCCCGGCCAGGATGCCGCTGATACCGGCGATTTTGCCGTCCAACAGCAGCATCGCCGACGCGCTCAGACCGATAAGCATGCCACCCAACAATGAAGCGAACGGTGTGAAATTATGCATCAGAGCCTTCTCAGTATGTTGCCGCATGGCCGATCTCCGTCGAGCGAAGCGTGGCCCACGCGGCGGCTAAAGGCGAAATGATCAACGCTCGACCGGCAAACCTGCCTCGTTCCACTCGAGCATCCCGCCTTTAAGATTGCTCACGTTCTCGAAGCCGAGCGCGGTCAAAATTGCAGCGGCTGTGGTGCTGCGAACTCCCGACCGACAAACCACGACGATTTCGCCGCTCTTGAGGCTGTCGAGCTCAGCCGCTTTACCAGGCAGCACCCGGAGCGGAATCAGCCGGCTGCCACGAAGGTGGCCGAGCTCGTCGCGGTACTCGTCCTGCTCACGCACGTCGATTATAACGGGAGCGTTCCCAGCCTTTAGCCGATCCTCCAGGTCGGAGGCGGAAATCTGCCGAATTGTGCTCAATTGAGTCAGGTCGGGGAACTTCAGGGAATCATCATCGATCGCGGATTGATTAGCCTGCAGCGCTTCCTGGATCTTGTCGGGCAGCGCCAGACCGAGATTCTTCATGATGTCTACGTATTCCGCGCGTGTATGACCGGCGACACGCGGATTGAAGGCTTTCTCCTGACCGATAGTTGAATGATGGTTGCCGCGATAATCGTGGGCCGGAAAGACCAGAGTGTCGTCCGGTAACGCGAACAGCGCGCTGGTGATCGCGTCGTATTGCTTACCGGCGTCGCCGCCGGGGAAATCCGCGCGACCGGTGCCGCCGATCAGTAGCGTATCACCCGTGAACACCCGCCCATCGACGCTGAGACTGATTCCATCGGGAGTATGCCCGGGCGTGTACAGCACTTTCAGCTGCAGGTCGCCCACTTCGAGCACGTCGCCATGAGTCACGTGAACGGCTACGTGAGGGGCCGGCGCGTGACGCTCCATCACAACTTTCGCATCCGTCAGATCGGCGAGGTCGAAGGTGCCGCTGCGATGGTCTGCGTGGGTATGGGTGTCGATCAGGTAGTCGAGCCGAAAGCCGGTAGACGGCGACCGCGATATAGCGGCTGGTATTTTCCTTCAACGGGTCGATCAACACCGCGTGCCGCGTCCGTTCGCAGGCCAGCAGGTAGATCTTGCATTTACCCCGGTTCAATTCACAAAACATGCTCTGTTTCCTCCCGCGGCTCCGCTTCGGTCGAGCCGCGTCACGGTTGCGGCTTGACTCTACCTGCGTATGAATATAACTAAATGGGAATGAACGCAAGTATTCAAACCAACGTCCAGCGTGGTTCAAAGCGGCCGCGCCCGATGCTGACCTGGGAAGCGCTCGAGTTGGTCGCGGCGCGCTTTCGGGCAATGGGCGAGCCGCTGCGCCTGCGGATTTTGCAGCAGCTGGAAAACGGCGAACAGAGCGTCTCAGCGCTAGCCGAGCGTGTGGGAACGACGCAGCCCAACGTCAGCAAGCACCTGAAGATCCTGCAGGACGCCGGGTTGCTCAAACGCCGGCCGCAAGGCAACAGCGCTTATTACTCGATTGCGGATGCGATGGTTTTCGAACTCTGCGAGATGATTTGCGCGCGGCTGCACGATCGCCTCGAAGCCCAGGTTGGCGCGCTCAAGGCGCGGACGCGAGGTTGACTTTTATGACGCCTGCTTCCCAGGAATCGATCGCGACGACCGCCGACACACCGACGATCCCGATGAGCTGGCGCGACGAGTTCGGTTCGGCGAATCCCGCGAGCCTGACGCTGCGCCTCGCATTTCCGATCGTCGCTTGCGCATCGCTGCTGCCTTTCGTTTCGCCCGGGATCGCCTTGATGGCGGGGATAGCTCTCGCCCTGACCGTCGGCAACCCGTATCCGCTAACCACGGCGCGCGTGATCACGCCGCTGCTGCAACTTTCAGTGATCGGGCTCGGCGCCGGTATGAACCTGGTTGAAGTAGGCCGGGCGGGCGCGCACGGCTTTTTCTATACGGTAGTCGGGATCACGCTGACGATAAGCATCGGTCTGACGATGGGCTGGTTGCTGCGCACCGAGCGGGATACCTCGCTGCTGGTGACGGTAGGAACCGCGATTTGCGGCGGAAGCGCGATCGCCGCGGTCGCCCCGGCGATCCACGCCAAGCATCATGACGTTTCGGTGGCGCTCGCAACGGTGTTTTTTCTCAACGCGCTTGCGCTGTTCATTTTCCCGCCGCTGGGGCGTCACTTTGGGCTCGGCCAGGTCCAGTTCGGGGTGTGGAGCGCGCTCGCGATTCACGATACGAGTTCGGTGGTTGGAGCGGCGATGCAATATGGCGCTCGCGCGTTGGAAATCGCCACCACTATCAAGCTGACGCGAGCGCTCTGGATCGTACCGGTTACGCTGGTCATCGGGATGGTCTGGAACCGCGGACGCGACGCGAAGCGTGCGGGCAAGGCCAAGCGGCCATGGTTCATTCTGGGATTTCTCGCGGCCGCAGCGATCGTCACCTGGATTCCGGCGCTCAAGCCGTCAGCTCATGGCGTATTCGTCGGCGCACAGCGTTCACTGGTCGTTACGTTGTTTCTGATTGGTTCGGGACTGAGCCGCGAGGCTCTCCAGGTGGTTGGCCACCGGCCGTTGATTCAGGGATTTTTGCTCTGGGTGCTGATGGGCGGCGGGACGCTCGGCGCGATTCTGCTCGGCTGGATCGGCTAATCCGGCGCTGTGCTCGGATCACTAGGAGGAAAATGCGATGAAGCCATTGCCCCATGTCTATACGGCGCGACTCACCGGCGGCGCCGAAGGCTATGCCGTGGTCGCTGCCACTGGCGTAGGCGAACTGCGCACGGCGCCACCGGCGGACTTCGACGGGCCCGGCGACGCATGGAGTCCCGAACAATTTCTGATGGCCGCGGTCGAGACGTGTTTACTCTTCACGTTCCGAGCGGTAGCGAAAGCTTCCAAACTTGAGTTCAGCTCTTTTGAGGTTTCAGGGGAAGGCACGGTTGACCGCAAAGACGGGGCAACGCGCTTTACACAGATCGTCTTACGTCCGCGCCTGACGCTGCCGCCGGGTGCGGACAGCGCGAGAGCGCTGCGCGTCCTCGAGAAAAGCGAGAAGGCGTGCCTGATTTCGGCTTCGCTGTCGACGCCGCTCCGCTTAGAGCCGGAAATCGTGTCCGGCTGATCGCGCGGCGCTCAAGGAAGGCTTCTCGTTCAAGCCGACCGCTTTTTCATTGGCCGGCTCGCAGATGATTTCGCCGCTGGGGCCTTCGGTTTGACTGTGAGCACCGGGCACGGCGCTTCCCGGACGACATGTTCAGCGACACTTCCAAGAACGAGATGACGGAGCCCCTTCCGGCCGTGGGTCGCCATTACGATCAAGTCGGCCCCCCGTCGTTTCGCTGCTTGAAGAATCTCGACGGCCGGATCGCCCATCATGACTTCGACCTCGTAGTGGGCTTTGCCGTTGACTTTCTGGCGAGCAAGCCGCTCAAGCTTGGTTCGTGCGGCCGCCTCCATCTTACCGAAGGGTAGCGCCACTTCAGGCCCTGGTGGCATGGCAACTACGTGAAGCACATAGAGGATAGCTTTGCCTTCTTGCGCCAGCTCGGACGCGAGCCGCAGCGCCATGAGCGAGTTCGGGTCGAAGTCGACCGGACAGAGAATTTTCTTGAATTGGGGCATCTGGTCCCTTTTATGAGCGTAACCAAGCGAATTCGAGTCAACGCTCGGACGCACTTGCGCTTCTGATAAACTTTACGACGTATACATTAGACGCCGCAAAATTGGGACCTTCAGAAAGTCCAATGCGATCAGGTAGAGAACGCATGCCAAAATCACTGACACGATCACAGAGTCCGGGAGAGGCGCCATCAGAATTCCACGGGTCGCCAAGAGGCAGACCACGCTCACATCCGCGATTGAACTAAAAATCATCCATCCGCTCGGCGACGAATTCCAAAAGCGGCGCCGCTCGCGCACCACATAGACCATCCCCTGCCCTGTAAACACGAGCGTCACGAAGACCAGCGTCTGCAGCTGAGGAAGCGGCAGGCCGAGAAAGTCGCGCCCACAGAAAAACAGCCCGAAGGACAGAAGCAGGACGAGACTGCCGAGGCTTATTCCGGCTAGCATCAGAGTCCGGATGTGCCAGCGATCCGGCGTTGGCGAAGCGGATACGTGATCCGTCGCAATCGACATGGTCACGAAGTCGTTGGTGAACAATAGCATTATGATCAGCAGCGGAGTGATGATGAAAGTACGCGTAACCATCACACCGATGCTGAGGAACAGTCCGATCTCGACGGTCTTAATGATCTTGTTCAGCGTATAGGTCAGCATGCGCTGATAGATTCGTCGACTGGTCTCGACCGCAGCCAGCGTGTCGGTGAGGCCGGGATTAGTGAGCACCAGGCTTGCCGAGGCTTTCGCCACGTCGGTGGCGCTGGCGACTGCGATTCCGACCTCCGCCTGCTTCAACGCCGGGGCATCGTTGACCCCGTCTCCGGTCATGCCGACTATGTGGCCAGCTTGCTGCAAAGCACGAACGAGATGGAACTTGTCTTCAGGAAAGACGCCGGCGAAGACTGCACAATCGAGGGTCTCATCGATGTTCTTGCGCAAGTCCTGCGCCGAGCAGGCACGCCCCTCGATCCCCACCTGTCCTGCCACTGCTTGAGCCGTTGCGATCCCGTCCCCGGTGACCATCGCGACGCGCACACCTAATTTGTTCAGGCTTGCCACCAAAGATTTGGAATCCTCGCGCGGCGGATCTTGGAGGGCCAGCAGTCCGATCAGACGGATCGCGCCTTCGGGTCCGCCGGCCACGGCGAGCACTCGATAACCTCCCACTGAAAGGCGCTCCACTTCGGCGTCTACGTTTGCAGCATGGCCAACGCGGGTCGCGATTGCCTGAGGTGCCCCCTTCAGGGCGCACAATTGCTTGCCATCCTGAATAACTGTGGCTTCGGCAAGTTTGGTTGCTGGCTCGAACGGAACGAACTTGAGACGCTGAGTAGGCGCCGGGACAGTCCCTTCAGCACCGGCGCGAGAGAGGACGGCTAGATCGATTGGATCTTGGCCTGCTTCGTCGCTCGCATAAGCGGCGAACCGCAACAGCTCGTGCTCTCCGAACGGTGGGTAGGGATGCAGTGCCGCCAGCGACAGCTGATTTTGAGTTATCGTCCCGGTCTTGTCGCTGCACAACATATCCATCGCTGCCGCTTCCTCTATCGCTGACAGGCGCGTAACCAGCACGCCGCACTTGGCCAATTCCACCGCGCCAAGGGCAGTTGCCAACGTGAAAGTCGCAGGGAGCGCGACCGGAACCGAAGCCACCAGGAGAATCAGTACGAATGGAAGCGCCTCGGCGAGAGGCATCCCAACCAACGCGGCGTATAGGAACACAGCGATCGCCAGCGCCGTGTCCATCGCCACGAGGTACTTCACGATGGTGAAGATGATGCTCTCCAGATGACTGGCCGTCTTGGCCGAACGCACCAGTTCGGCGGTCTTTCCAAAATAGGTTCGCTGGCCGGTTGCGGTGACCTCGCCACTGGCCTCACCGCGTTTGACCAGCGAACCGGCATATGCAGCCTTGCCCCGATCCACCTCGATCGGCACCGACTCACCGGTAAGCGCCGATTGATCGATCAACACCTCTCCCTCACGGACGGCGATGTCTGCGGGCACAAGGTCGCCGATTTGCAGATGAACGAAATCACCGGGCACTAGCTCCTCTGCCGGAATCAGACCCCACGCGGCGTCGCGCAAAACCCTGGCCCGGACGGCTAGCCGCTTCTGCAACAGCTCAAGAGCGCTGCGCGCGCGAGTTTCCTGGAAAAGACTCAATGAGGCATTGAAGACCAGCAGCACCGCAATGATGATCCCCTCCACGAACTTGCCGAGGGCGAGCTCGAGAACGATCGTCGCTTCAAGCATCCAGGGAACCGGCGCCCGGAATTTGCCGAGCAGTGCGAGGACCGGATGCGGCTTCTTCTCAGATACCGCGTTGGGGCCGCACTCCAGAAGACACCGGCGAGCTTCCTCGCTAGAGAGGCCACGCGACAGCATCTTCACCGGCGACTGACTGACAGAATCGCTCATTCAGACACCTCGCAGGGATTGGCTACTCTCTGCCTTCCGCACAATTAACGTCTCGTTCGAAATACAACAGGTTGCTCTCGACCAAGCTTGGTGAAACCTGAACAAGCCGGCAAGGACCCAAGCTCGATCAAGCGTCAAGATCGGCGCCAGCGCTAGGTTCTCTTCGGGAACACGCGAGTGGAGCTGCTTGATCAACAAGACGGTATCCCCGCTTCGCCGCTCTTCTCAATGGTGGCGCTCGCTGCTCTAGCACGCCGTGCCAGGTTCCCGTTGGGAACACGCGTCAATCCTCTTGATCGATCAGACGGTATCTCTGGCACGTCCTGCCGCCCGCTCCGCTCGCGCATCTAGAAATCTGCGCACGGCCCTCCAGTTCGGTTTGAGAGGGCCGCGCGGAAAAAAGTTGCGCGGTGATGAAAGCAAAGCGCTGCACGCCCTGCCCGATGACGGGAAGCGGGCACAAATAAGCGAAGGAGGTTCGTAGTCATGTCAGTTAACAAGGTTATCGCGATCGGCAATCTGGGAGCTAATCCCGAGGTTCGTACTCTGTCCAACTCAGGGCAGAGCGTGGCGAGTTTTCCGCTGGCTACTAAGGAGCGGTTCACCGACCGCAACGGCACCAAGCAGGAGCGCACGGAATGGCATCGCGTCGTGGCGTTCGGAAGGCTTGCGGATACGTGCGGACGGTTCCTGAGCAAAGGCCGGCAAGTCTATGTCGAAGGTCGGTTGACTACCCGCCAGTACGAAGCGAAGGACGGGAGCGGCAAGCGCTACCGGACCGAAATCGTGGCCCGTCAAATCCGCTTTCTCGACAAGAGCGCGGATGCGCCCACGGCTGAAACTTCTGACGACATCCCCTTTTAGTTTCGCCGCACGGGAGAGCCGCGAAAGCGGCTCTCCCCCGACCACTCGAACGACAATCGGAGATTACGGAAATGGACATCAATCAAATCAACGGCGTCATGCACGGCGATTGCATCGCGCTCATGCGCTGCATGGAATCCGAAAGTATAGATTTCATTCTCACGGACCCGCCCTACATCACGCACTACCGCTCGCGCGATGGCCGCACCGTGACCAACGACGACAACGGCCGCTGGCTGCGGCCTGCCTTCGGGCAGATGTAGCGGCTTCTGAAAAACGGCTCATTCTGCGTGAGCTTCTATGGCTGGAACAAGGCCGACCTGTTCATCTCCGCGTGGCGCGCCGCCGGGTTTCGCATCGTCGGACACATCGTATTCCGCAAAAGATACACGTCGTCGGCTCGCTTCCTGCGCTACCAGCACGAACAGGCCTATCTTTTAGCGAAAGGTGACGTGATCCCGCCGGAATCTCCGCTGTCCGATGTCATCGACTTCACCTACACCGGCAATCGCCTTCATCCCACGCAGAAGCCAACCGAAGCCCTGCGGCCCCTCGTCAGGGCGTTCTGCAAACCCCGCGGGATCGTTCTTGACCCGTTCTGCGGCTCCGGCTCGACGCTCGTTGCAGCGAAGGACCTTGACCGCAATTTCATCGGGATCGAACTCGACAGTGCCCATCACCTAACGGCGTGCCGTCGGGTTCGGGACGCGAAGAACATCGGGGCGGCGGCATAGCCGCCCCTCAGGGCGGCAGCCCGCGAGCTGCCGTGCCGCAGCTCGCGGCGGATTCATTTTTCATCGCGTGGCGTGCCAGCAATGAAATTTGCGGCGCGCCCGCGCGATGCGCGGGCGCGCTATGATTTTCAATCCACGCTTCGCGCTAACGCTCTCGCCTTTACAGCCATCGGCATCAGAAAGGCTGCCAGATCGGAAACTACAGTCTCAAGCGAGTCCGGCCCGGCCGCTAGCTCTCGGACAAAAGCATCCCATTGCCGCCGCTTGCTCGCGTCGCGAGCGAATTCCGAAGTAAGGGCATCCGGAACCTCGCTCGGTATCGCAGTTCGCCTGCGTTCGAAGGTTGCGGCAATCGCTTTGGCGAGACGATCAGGATCGAAGCCGTAAGCCTTCGACAGAACCCACACGTCGTAGAAGTCTTTCATGCGGCTGTTCGCGCGTCCGAGATGCACCATTGCCTGAAATTTCTCGGCAATCACCGTCTCGCGCGGATAAGCCCGCAATCGTGGCGCGGCTGAGTCGAGTAAAACCGGAAACTCGATTTCCTCCAGGCCAGGCTCCACTGCGTCTCCGAAGCCGACATCAATCACCACGTTGATTCGTGCACGCGAAAGGTTGGCAACGGTTCGCAGTCGCAGTCCTCCATATTCCAAATCTTCTCGGATTCGCTCGATCCGCAAATTATCGACCTCGAAGGTAATCCCGTCATCCGCCGGCATTCCGCAGACCTTGCGGAAAACGCGAAGAATGGATTCCTCAGCGGAATCCCCGAAGCCCAGCAGATCCAGGTCGCGAGTGGGACGATACGGATCCGGGAACCAGGTCATGATCAACATCGCGCCCTTGAGAGCAAATCGATCGCGGTACGGCGACTGACTCAGCCGATAGAGAAGACGCTCCAGCGCATAGTGCGTGATCACCAGATCGAATGGCTGGCCTCTGTCTCGCGCCAGTTTGAGAAGGCGAGAACGGACTGACGCGCCGATATCGCGAGTCCGCTTAGCCATCCAGCGTCAGAGCCTCCATGTAAGGTTGCATCGCGGTCCATACCCCGGCTTCGATGGCCTGCATGGAGATTTCTGCCGGCGTGGCCCTCCTCTTCCCAAGCGCTTCGCGAAGGCTCTCTACCGCAAGCGTCGTGCCGAGGACGCGACGATAGCGAAAAACGTCGGCTAGGGTTTTCGCTACGCCAAAGATGGGCACCCGCACGCCGTCGATCACGTGAAACTCCACGCCCTTCTCAAGCCGCTCTTTTGGAAACCGTACGAATCGGATCGCGGGATACTCGACGCGCGGGCGCCAAGCTTTAGGGCCGATTGCCACCCATACGCGCGGAGGCATCTGATCGGTGAGATCATGAAAGGCGAGCGCGGAGACGAGACAGATCACCCCGTTCGAAACGCGCTTGTAGGCTTCGGCGAGGACGTGATGGGCATCAACTGTCGCGTCCGGAAGCTGATAAAGTCCACGGCCGAGGCGGACGACGGCCCCCGCGCGCTCAAGGCGCGAAACGGTTGTCGCCGTGACACCCGTCGCCATGAACTCAGCGAGGCGGACCATTCCGCGCTGCCGGAGAAGGGCCATCGCCCGGTCTTGTTGCCGGTCTGAGCGTTCTGCCTTAAGTGCGGTCAAGATACATTTCCTCGGGCGTTTGAGCCATTCATCCGAGGAATTGTACCATCCTACGGCAGCTAGTAACAGACCTCCAGCAACAGAAACGGGAGCCGCTTACCTTTGCGCGGAAGCAGGAATCTCGAACGCTGTGATCGCGAATCAGGCGGCCTACGTGGCTGGCTGGCTGAAGAAGCTTCGCGACGATCGCAAGCTTCTGATCCGTGCGGCCGCTCAAGCGCAGCGAGCGGCGGGTTACATCCTGTGCAGACCGCACCTCTCGTGATATTCGCGGCGCCCGCGCGATGCGCGGGCGCCGCTCACGAAAGGTGCACTTTTCCAAACTAGACCCCTCGCGGCGAAAATAGTCTCGTTGATCTCCTAGGAAAACCCGCCGCTCGCCAGACCAGAGACGCACCGCTCGCGTCCGAAACGGATCATTCACGAACACGCTGAGTGAACAACGTGAGATTCTCTTCTTTCAATCCCCATTATGAAACTGGCATGACTCGCAAATTCCCACCCAGTCTTGTTCTTGCTGTAATCTTCGTTTTTGAAGACCGGACTTTTACTGACTCGATATCCTCAGGTGAGCGCCCACATATCCGACGAGGATTCGTTTGGAGACAGGGAAATCCAAGAAGTGAATTCGAGTGTCTCCCCTCTTTAGATGCCATTCAAAGACGCGGTACTCGCCATCTGGACATCGGACCGTTCTTTCATCGCTATACATATTCAACGTAGATTGACTTTCGCCAGACGCGCCGGCCAGCCGATGAATGTCGAAATTGCCAGTGTCCCACGTTTCACAATAGTATTGCAGGTCTTGGAGCCCACGCATCACGGCTCTAAAACGTGGCTCGCTCCCTCCGAGAGCCTTTATCTGATCTTCAACTGGCTCACAAAAGTCGAGATTTGGGAGGAGAGATACTCTGTCATCCCACAGTTCGTGGCCACTTGCGGGGGGAGCAGGTTTCTTGCGATCCAACCATTCAACGTGCACTTCTAAATGAACCGCTCGGGAAGCATGCCGCACGCTAAGGATGCGCGTTTCGATGTCTTCGTCGTTGATCCAGGACTTTTCAAGGCTTAGCGAGGCAGCGTTCCATTGGTCGCCAGACCGAAAGCTGATCGCGAGGCCATCTATCGAAAAGGCCACTGACAATCCTAGTGCGAGCCGATCAGCAAATCTGTATTCCACATCCTGAGCCTCGAGTTGATCGACCGGAACACAGTCACTGTAGTCACTCCGCTTGTCGACGAGAGTTTTTGTTCGCAGACGTCTTTCGTAGTCTCCGTCGTGGTACTCAGTCAGCCACCGACCGATAGACAATCCGGAACTGATCTGCACCCGTAAAAAGTAAGGTGGAGTAACAAGAAGCTTCTTTCCTTTGATTCGTTGATCGGTGAGTATATTCGAGAACTCTTCGAGATACCTTTTCCCACTATTCAAATCTGGTGCTATCGGAGTTTCAGACAACTCATTGAACACCAAGAAAATAGTCATTCTAGTTACCGCCAAGCAGTTGATCTAAACTCCGTTCGATTTCATCGAAGAAGCCTTCGGGCCACTGAGACAGCCTGCCATTCTCGTCAATATTCAATAACGTCAAGGATGGTGAGCTTCCACCTGCCTCCCATTTGCTGTGATAAAGGACGACCTTTGACGGGTCGGCCTTTTGTCCTTGGACGGCTAGCCGAATTCCGTTCAGCACATGATCGCTGTGAGTCTCCAGGAGGATCTGAATGCCGGCCGCGGATGCCCGAGCTAGAAGGTCTCCCATCTTGAGCTGTCCGCGAGGGTGCAGATGAGCTTCTGGGTTCTCAACAATAACTAGACTTCCAGGATGGGCTGAGAGCACAGAGACAACAATCGGCAACGCGTAGGTGATGCCGAAGCCGACATTGGTAGGACGATATTGTGAACTCGCAACCTGCTGTCCCAGAGAATAGGTCACGTTGAACGTCATAAGGTCCATCTCGGAGTAGCGTTTCACGTTCAAGCGCACGCCTGGGCTTATTTCCGTCATCCATGCCTCCACCTGTGACTGGAGGGTGTTTGAACTAGCAATTGGATGGCGTAACCCTTGTAACTCGACGGTTTCCGAGCCAAAGAGGGAGAGGAAGTGCGCTGCGAACTCGCCGCTGGAGCCCAATTGGCGATGGTGTCGAACCTCGTAATCGGACATACCGAAAGATGTTCGAGGTCCAATGCGCTCGGCGCGGAGGTAACGAAATTCATCCCGAAAGAGACTCGTCCGCCAAATCTCTCCTGTGTGCTCACAGCCATTGACGGCTAGCACGTCACTCTCTTCACGATAGGCGAATCGCAGCTTAAGATTTGCAGGGAGGTCGTCATTTAGTTCGAACGCTATTTCGTCGGTATCAGCTTCTTCAAACAGAACGTCCTTGGCAGTTCCTAGCTCGGCGAGTTTGCCATTGAGTGTCAATCCAACATTGGGCAACAGATTCTCAAGGTAAGATTGCCTCAACAAAATCAGGGCTTGGATGATGGTCGACTTTCCAGAACTGTTAAGACCGGCGAGCAGAGTGAGCGGCTTAAGGATGACAACTTGTTGTTTGAAACATTTGAAATTGATTAATTCGATCGACTGGATCATTGAAGTGTCTCCCGAATGATCTCTTCAATCTGTGAAAATCGCAGCCGCACTTTTCGGGGATCACCCGTACCATATGTAATAGCCGACTCGAAATTACTGTCGTCGAGCAAGGAAAGAAAACGTTCTCGCAGATCTTTACTCTTCTGTTGGAGTCTATCGACATCGGCTGGAGACAAAGTCTCAACATTTGCAGACCACACTTCAAACAGAGCCCGATTGACGGGATAACGCCTTGGGTTCCCTCGTTTCTGCTTCCGGAAAGCTAGATCGCCGAAGAGCCGATAGCAATCCACCATTGCCGTGCGAAACCGGTGTCCTAGCTTCTGGATATCCGTATCTGAGGATTGGTTTAGCTCGATCATGCATTGATTAAGAAAGGTATCGATATTCTTCGATTTGTACTCCTGATATGGCGTTTTCATAAAAGCTAGAAGCCTCAACACGCACTCTCTGTCGCCCATGCGGTCGTCGCGAATTCCTTCGTTTGTGGCGGCCCGAAACTCCGCACTCTCCGTAAGGTCTTGCAGGAAAAGAGTGGCTTTCCCTTGATTGAGGGCGTGGCGAATCTCCTGGCTCGAAAGCGGCAACCCGCCTGTATTGATCCTTTTGAAAATGTTGAACTTAACCTCAGGAGGTGTGTTCTCTTGGATCAGAAACACTGTCACTTGTGTTTCTAATATGCGTCTCTGAAGGCTCCGGGGTAACTGATCGAACTTCTTTCCGACACATTCGTTCAGAAACTCTAGTCCGCTGAGCGACAAGGTCTTGTCGATCACAAAACTTCTAAGCGTTGAGAGACGTTGCAGTCCGTCCACAACGAGCCACTTGCTCTCATCACTCCCGTCCATGTAAAACGCGGGCAGCGGAATTCGGATCAACAAAGATTCGATCAACTGACTCTTTGCTTTTGTGCTCCAGATTCCACCTTTACGCTGAAAGCCCGGAGTCAAATCGATTTCTTTGTTCCGAATGCGATCCATGAGAAGCGAGATCACCATTGGCTTGGTATCAACTCGGATCCGCCCTGGATCGAACGGTTCTGTTATTTCGAAACCGCCACCTGTATCTTCTTCTTCGAGCCCCGTGCCGTCCACTTCTCCCAATTCCTCGGCCCCAGAATCGTCCGTAGAAGTAGTGGTGACTTCCGGAGATCGCTCCGGAGAACTTTCATGAAGAGCGTTATCCTCGGTGGAAATGTGTTCAATTATCTGTGGCCCTCCAGATGCCGCCTTACCTACACTCGTTATCCCAGTGCTCCACACAAACCGGGAGGGCCACCCTCGCCGGCCCTCAACGAACTGCCCACACCCTTGATCTTGGAGTTTGCGAAAAAGATCTACAATTTCGTGTCGACGGAATTCATGACCTTCAGCTCTAAGAAGAACAAGGATGCGGTCAACCTTCGTTTCGGACTGATCGCGTTCGCGGCGCGCGGCATGGTCGAGAAAAGCTTTGGCCACTCCACTCTCCATGTAGAGTTGCCGAAGCGTGTCTATATTTGGCGATTTGAAGTCCATCGCTGTTTCTCCACCCAATCGTCACCGCAGACTGATTCAGAGAGCCGCAAAGAAGGTCTAATCATATATCTGATTGCTGCTGCCGCAACCTCGTCAAAATCGGCGTCGTCAAGCGAGGCGAACACGAAGTAAAACTTGCCTCCCATGGACTCGTCCTCCCCCATCTAAAGGCGCGGCGCCGCACGTCCTGCAAAAGTGGTAGTGGAGGAAGAGGCAGGGGCCGGCCCAGCGGCCACCCACTGATATTCCGCCTGACCTTCACCTCCAGCGAGCAGGCGAAAGCGATCGGGCGTCACAAACACGAACCGCTCGCGGGTCTTGGTGCAGATGGAGTAATTGCATTTATTTGTGCCCTCCCTGAGATCGGGGTCAGCCTGGAAGAGCGGACAGCGGCGCAATGGCAGCTTCCTGAATAGATTTTCGACGCCATGGCGGAAAATCCTGGTAATCGGCCTCTTCAGTCAAGGGCCTGGAGCCCACTTCGGGTCGGGAAGCGGACCTGGTGCAAGCGAACGGAATTGGCTTGGCCCTCTTCGCGGACAGGAACCCCCCTGATCGGCTGAAACGAAAATACTTTGCACCCGTTCCCTGACAAAAGGAAACCGATAGGCCGAGAGCGAGCTACCGACCGGAACTAATTTTCATATCGCCCTGAAAAAATCTCCGACTTGAACGTAGAGGGCTCTAGCCAATTTCACCATCGTTGAAAGCGAGGGGCCGCGCTTTCATCGCAGGATCTGCGACAGGTGCCCCTTATCGTTTCCCTCAAGTCGAAACGGTCCGTTGTTCCCATATGCCCTGCTCGCCAGTCACCGCGCGACGCGAGGCGTAGTCTCGCCTTCACATGCCATTTCAACCATTGCGGTAACCCTTGCCGTTGGGACGGCCGGTCGCCACGTACCCGTTGTGGCGTTCAAGCAGGTTGTAAATGCTACGCCGTGCGACCCCGAGAATCCGCGCCGCGCGTGTCTTATTCCCACCGACAGATGCCAATGTCCGGAAAATCAGTTCGGCCTCGACCTCTTTCAGCGAGGCGCCAAGCCGAATCGTAAAATCTGGGTCGGTTCCCACCCCAACTTGATCGGCTAGATCGATCGGCAAATCACCAGATGAAAGCATCGACGACCGGCACAAGATAACCGCGCGCTCGATGACGTTGCGCAACTCTCGAACATTGCCGGGCCACGAATAAGCCTTAAGCGACTTCAGGCAATCCTCGGCTACTCCCTGAACCGCCTTGCTGTGTTCCCGATTGAACTGCCGGAGGAACTGCGCGGTCAATAACGGAACATCCTCAATCCGTTCGCGCAGCGGCGGAAGTTCGATCGAAAGCACGCTGAGGCGGAAGTATAAGTCTTCGCGCAGCCTACCCTCGCGGATGGCGCGCCGAGGCTGACGGTTGGACGCAGCTAAGACTCGCACATCGATTGGAATCTCCTTGACCCCGCCCAGACGCCGGACCTCTTTCTCTTCCAGCACCCGGAGAAGCTTGGCCTGCATCTCAGACCGCATTTCCGTTATCTCGTCGAGTAGGAGCGTTCCGCCATTTGCGCGCTCGAAACACCCTGCTCGCCGCTGATGAGCCCCGGTAAAGGCGCCGCGCTCATGCCCGAATAGCTCGCTCTCGATCAGGGTCTCCGGTACTGCGGCGCAATTTATAGCAACGAATGGCCGGTCGCGCCGCAAAGAGCGCGCGTGGATAGATTTCGCGGCCAGTTCCTTACCGGTACCGCTCTCACCCGTGATAAGGACAGGAGCAGTCGTAGCGGCGACTTGTTCGATCAGGTTCATAACCCGACGCGCCGCTAGCGACCGTCCTACTAACATGGTTCGCTCGCGAACCTCTCGGACTCACCGCAACCGCGCCGGCATGATATCCCTGATAGCACCAGATAAACTATTGATAACTGAACAGTGCAATAACAATTCATTTCTTTCTTATGATGGCTTAATAAAGTTAGACGAATTAAATCGATGAAACTTCAAGCAAATGAGAGCAAAACACAGTTTCACCTCATTTAGCATCCACAACCTTCACGTTTCGATGCTGGGTATAACTGTGCGGGACGGTCGTCCAACCGGCTCCCGGGGCGCACGAATTGCGTGGAATGCAAGTGCGCGAGATTTGCACATCGGATTGGCCGAACCGACAAATTCTTTGAACAATTTCGATGGGTTTCCGGCTGAGTGCGCAAAGATTGTATATGCACACTGGCTTTTCCGCTGTCTGATCGCCAAATCGCCTCGTGGGAAGGCGAAGCCTGACCGCGTGAGCCTAACCCCTGTGTCATGTACCAGCGGATCGAAAAACGGCATGGCGGTTGCTCAATGATTCAGTGGATGAGTCTGCTGTGGAGGTGTGGAACGCTTGTGCTGTCGGAGTTTTCATGTCGTATCATGCGCCGCATCGAGTCACGCCGCGGGCATCGCTATCGCCCGTAACTATCGAGGAGCTTCTCGCTGATCCGTCACTGACAAGGGGAATGCTTCTCGAGTCCGTGCCTGAACTCCTGACCCAGCTTGCCTCGCGCGTCGCAGCGCTCAAGACCCTCGAAGGTGCGCTACTCGCCCTGATGCTGAGCGAGCGCATCGCGACCAGCGAAATCAAGAGCCTTGGCAGCGCCCTTCTGAGCGCACCCGATCTCGCCAAGCTCTTTGGAGTCCCGCAATCGTGGGTCAGGGAACAAGCTCGGATGGGAAATCTGCCCTCGATCAAACTCGGTCACTACGTGCGTTTTAAAATCGAAGAAGTGCAACGCTTTCTGACCGCGCGCGCCAGCCAGGCCGCTTGACTTTTCCGCCGGCTTTGCTATACGTTGCGTATAGCGATGACCGGCAAGGAAATTCGAGCGCTCAGACGCAAGCTTGATTGGACTCAGGTGGCCTTGGCCGAGGCCGTCGGAGTAACCTCGAACACCGTGGCCCGCTGGGAGCGCGGCGAGATGGCAATCTCCGAACCCGCCGCCAGGCTACTTAAGAAAATCGCCGCCGAGCACAAGGACCGACTGAAGGAGCATTGAGGTATGGGGTGCATCAGGAAGACCGAGCAGGGCCGATGGCGTGTCGATTTTCGCGACCAGACCGGAGCGCGCCATCGCGCCACCTTCGACACGCGCAAGGCAGCGGAGAACGGGCTCGGGGACTTCCGCCGGCAGATAAACCAGGGAAGCTTTGTGGCGGCGAAGCAAGTGCCGCTCTTTCGTCAAGTTGCGGAGGAATGGTTCGCCGGCAAGCGTGAACATCGCCCATCGACGCAAGCTCAATGGCAGGCGCACCTCGACCGCCATCTGCTCCCGCATATTGGAAATCTGAGGCTTGATCAGATCAACATTAGCGGGCTCGAAAAGCTCCGTGACGCTCTTCGTCGCGGCGGCCTCAGCCCACAAACGGTGAACAAGGTTCTGACGACCGCGACCGCGATCTTCAAACTCGCGGTGCGCAGGAACTACTGGACCAGCAATCCGGCAGCGAGTGCCGAGCGACTGCGCGTGACCACCGCCGAACTGGCTGAGGACGGTTCGCGTCCGGCACGAGACGCGACACGTCCGGTTCGTACCGAGGAAGTCCTGAGTTCACACGAGTTGCAGCGATTGGTCGCGGCCGGAGAGCCCGGTTTCTATCAGACGCTCTTCCTGACCGCGGCGCTTACCGGGATGCGTCACGATGAACTGCTTGCGCTCCGCTGGTCCGACATCGATCTGCAAGCCGGGGAAATCTTCGTGCGCCGCAGCTTGTCCTGGGCAAGGTTGAAGGGCGAAACAGGTCCTGCGCGACCGCGCTTCTATGAGCCCAAGACCAAGTCAGGAATCCGAACGCTTCCGGCTCCGGCCGAGCTTCTTTCCGCGCTGCGCATCTGGAAGCTGCAGTGTCCGAAAGGCGAGCTTGATTTAGTCTTCGCGGCGCCGACGGGTTTGCCGGCTCATCGGAGCAACGTGCTCCGTTACGGGCTCTACCGGGCGTTGCGCCGCGCGGGTCTCCGCCGCGTCGACATGCACTCGCTCCGACACAGCTTTGCCTCCGCGCTGATCATGGCGGGCGCGCCCGTCACAGAGGTCCAGTACCTCCTTGGACACTCCAGCCCGCAAACTACCCTCAAGGTCTACAGTCATTGGTTTGCGAACACCCAAAGCGACTCGGTCCATCGTCTCTCGCGGGCACTGGCCGGAAATTTTGGACACTTTTTGGACACTTTGGACCGATCCGGAGGATCGGCCGAGATCGGAGAAAGCGCCCAAGTATTTGATTTTACGAAGGAATTAATGGCGCCCCCTGCGGGATTCGAACCCACGGCCCCAGGATTAGGAATCCTGTGCTCTATCCATCTGAGCTAAGGGGGCGCGCCAAAATTCGTTGTGTACGAGACCCACCGATTTTCGTCGGTGCCCACGACCAGATTCAGTGCCCACTTTTCCTTGGGTTCGCCAAAAAGCCTTGCGCGAACCGATCGACCGCGCCGGTATCGGCATCCTTGAACCAGTGCGAGTAAACCCTGAGCGTGACGGCCGGGTTCGAATGCCCCAGCCGGTGTTGAACTTCTGTGATAGGCGCGCCAGCGGCGATGAGTCCGCTCGCATATGAGTGCCGCAAGGTTTTGACGTTGACGCTCCGGAGCTCCGCCCGACGTAGTGCCGGATAGAGGCCCTGACGCAGGACGTTCGAGCGATGCAGCGGTTGGCCGTCGAGACGACAAAAGACGAGATCGTGCTCGGACTGGGGACTCTGCAGTTTCCAGACCTTCAACATCGCTACCAGTGCCGCAGGCAGCGGCAGTGTGCGATAGCCGGAACGCGTCTTAGGTTCGTAAAATTTCGGCCGCACGCGGCCTTTCTCCTCCAAACCCGCGCGACCAAGAAAGCGAGCGTCGTACGGAAATTCGACCGGCGTCGAGTGAAACGTCGGTCCACTTTAAGGCATAGACTTCCTCCGGCCGCATCCCCGTTGCCGCGACCGTGGCAAATAGCGTCCGGTAAAGGCCGGATGCGGCGTGGCCGAGCAGCTTTTTGATCTCGTCGGCGCTCAAGACCTCGTCGGGTCGGACGGCGCGCAAGCCCTTCTCGCTTTCGTCGGTTTCGTCGGCGACACTTAATTCCGCAACCGCTCTGCGCGGCCGCTCCGCGATTGCCGCCGGATTGTTGGCGACCCAACCGCGGCGTTGTGCGAGCTTGAATACTGCGGCGCAGGTGGTCAAGACCGCGCTTATCGTTTTCGCGCCCAAGTTCGCGCGCAGTTCATCGCGCACGCGCTCGACCGCGGCTACGTCAATCCGATCGAGCCGGACGTTGTCCAGCTTGACCAGGTGTTTGAGATGGACGCGCCATCCTTGCACGGTTGCTGGATGGCGATCGGCCTTATCGCGTATCCATTCCTCGCCGGCCTTCGCGAACGTGGGAATTTTCTCCGGCGAGATATACTCGCCGCGCGCGACTTTGGTTGCCGTTGCTGCGAGATGTTTTTCGGCTGCCTTCTTGGTCGGGAACTCGATCCGCTTCCGAGGTCCCGCGAGTCCCTGCGGCCGGTAGTCGAGTCGCCAGGGACAATCGCAGTCGCCGCCCATACATGCCGCTTGGTGATACCGTTTGATCGAAGCCATTAGTCCCCTCGTCTCTTCCCAGTCCGCGGCCGTTGCTCGGTAGCGATTTTATGAAGGAGTCTGGCGGCGGGTTCGGAGATCGCCATTTCGCCGCGCTCCCAGCGGGCTACGGTGTTCGAGGTTACTCCAATCGCCTCGGCCAAGACCACCTGAGTCCAGCCCAGTTGTTCTCTGAACGCACGAATTTTCACACCGGTCATACTATACGTAGCGTATAGTATGACCAAGGGGAAGTCAAGCGGCCTGGCTGGCGCGCTGCGTGAGAAAGCGCTCGACTTCTTCGATTCTGAAGCGAACGTAGTGACCGAGTTTGAAGGATGGGAGAATGCCGAGGCGAGCCTGTTCCCTGACCCAAGATTCCGGAACGCCGAAGAGCTCGGCGAGTTCGCGCGCGGCCAACAATTTACTCGCGGCGGTGCTGAGGCCCCTAGTCGCTATGCGCTCGCTGAGCATCAGTGAAAGCAACGTACCTTCCAGTGTTTTGAGCGCCGCCACACGCAACGCGAGCTGACTTAAGAGTTCTGGAACGGACTCGAGAACCAGGCCTCTCGTGCGCGATGGATCCGCGAGGAGTTCCTCAATTGTCGCGGGCGACAGTGTCGCCCGCGGCGTGACTTGGTGCGGCGTCTGATGCGACATGAACCACTCCCAACATCGCAAGCACCCCACAACCACACATCGTGGGCGCAGCCGCCCTTACAATCAATATTCCCGCGCTCGCGCCCGCAAGAATTGCGATTTTTCTCGAGCCAGAATTCATCACTGCGCTGCGCGCCTCGGATCTGCAGCCTAATGACTTCTGAGCGGCGCAGCTCGTCGAGCGTTCGGAAGTAATCCCCTGCTGATGAAGTTGCTCGCGGTTTCTCGAGCGGCCTGGCGGCCAAACAATGTAAGCGTCAGCAAGCCCAGGCGCGTGACCATACCGCCACCGACGACGAATCCCGCGGCAGCGGCGATCGCGACGGCAGGCAAGGGTCTCTCGCGGATGCTTTCTTCAATCTGCTGCAGATCAACCTTGATTCCCGACCGGTCAAGATATTTTTGAGCGGTGTCTCTTATGGCCCTGTCCGCCTTCGTGGCCGCGCCGCCTTCCGACGTCATGGAATCATCGAAGTCTTTGTCGTTTTCATTTTCTGTGGTCATAGTTTCAACTCTCTGGTGTGCATCGTTTCAAATTAAGCTGGTCCGACTTTGCTATTTCCCAGCGTTTAGTCGGTTCTATTGGCTGCGGGGAAGCGCCGCACGCACGAGAGCTTAGGAGTTTGCAAAAGCGGTGCCTGTTAGCAAAACTCGGGAGCGTCTTCTGAGCCTTATCCGCTGGAAGGGCCACGTACCGCGCGCATAGCGTGCATCCAGCCGCCACCCAGGGCGGCTTGAGAAAATGCCGGAAAACGAAGTACAAGCCGGCGCCGAGGCTGATTGCGCTGAGCAAAGTCCAGATGAGGTTGACCGCGGACGGGACCGCGCCGAAAGAAATCAACTGGAGCGTGCCGCATCTATGGCTTGTACGAAGCCCTTGGCGGCAAGTTCGCCGAGCAACGCGATTACGTCGCGTTCGCAGACGTCCGGCTCGACTTCGTATTCGTCAAGCAGCGTGTCGCAGATTTCGCCGACGGTGCGGGGCTCGGCGACTAGCGTCCAGATCCTCGCACCCACCTTCTCGAGTCCGTAGTACATGCCGTCCTTGCAGACGAGGACCGCGTCTTCGCCCGCTACATCGCGCGATACGTTTTCCTCGCAGGCCACGACGACTGAGTTTCACGATATTTGCACAACCGCCATCATCCTCCTCCGCCACATCGATCTTCATCGGGTCACATCGTCGGGTTTGAGGGCCGCGGCGATCGCTCGCTCGCAGCCGACCACGCGCGCCCGATCGTTTCAGAAGAAGAACCTGCCGCTCGACGAGGATGTCCACCGCGCCGGTTAACCCTCGCGGCCGTCGTTGATCTCGACCAGGCCGCGCACGGCGAGTTCCCCGAGCAGCGCGATCACGTCGCGCTGGCACTCCTCGCGATCGACTTCGTATTCGCCGAGCAAGGCGTCGACCAGTTCATCCACACGCCGCGGCTCGTTGAGCATGCGCCAGACCGAGGCCCCGACGTCGTCGAGTCCATAGTAGACGCCGGTCTTGAGATTGAGGACCGCGGCCTCGCCCTCGAGGTCGCAGGAAACCTGGTCCGCAACCGCGGCCACCACCGAGTTCAGATCGATTTTGATCGTTTCGATAGACAAGCGTGCCTGTGCCGAGGGTTGGCGCTTTCTGGCGGAGATTTCTTCTGGCAACTATGCCACTGGCCGCAAGACGCGACAAGGCCACATGTGCGCGCGCAATTTGCCGCGTCGCCACACATGAATCCATGCCTGGACGCTCGAAAATCTCGAAAATCCCACCCACCAATCAGATCCGCGCAGCACGCTCGACCAGCGGCGCCAGTTCCTTGACCACCTCGACGCCGTCGTGCGTGGCAGTATCGCCCGCCAGGATTATCAGACGGCTGACGCCGGCCGCGGCGTAACGCTCGAGCGCTTCGGCCGACGGCGCCTGTTGCGCGCCAAGACCGAGCATCACCGAGAACTCAATCCGCTCGGGGTCGCGTCCATTCTCGCGCGCCATCCGTTTGACCTGCAGTATACACTCCTCGGCCTTTTCGGGGCTGAGGCCGCCCGGCATCCATCCGTCCGCCCATCGGGCGACCCGCTTCAACGCCGGCCCGGGATCGTGCGCCCCAAGAAAAATCGGCGGATATGGCTTCTGCACCGGCTTGGGAAAAAGCCTGACCGCTGGGAACCTGATGATCTCGCCTTCGTAGCTCGCCTCGGGCTTGCTCCACAACTCGCGCATCGCCTCGACGGACTCGCGCAGATGACGCCAGCGGCGCTTGAAGTCGACGCCCATGATCGCGGCCTCTTCCGGAAACCATCCCGCGCCCACACCCAGCATCAGCCGGCCACCCGAATACATGTCGAGCGTCGCGGCGGCCTTCGCGGTTTCGATCGGATTGCGCTCGGGGAGCAGACAAACGCTGGTGCCGATGCGGATGCGCGAGGTCGCCTGCGCGGCCGCCGCCAGCGCGACGAACGGATCGGCCAGGTGAGCGTAGAACTCCGGCACCTTGCCGTCGGGCGAGCGCTGATAGTAAGTCGTGTAGGCAGCCGGAATGACCAGGTGCTCGGCGACCCAGAACGACTCGAAGCCCGCGCGCTCGGCCGCGGCCGCGATCGCGCCGGGATTGCCGGATTTCTCGGTGAGGAATGCCGTTACGCCGATTTTCATGTTGTCCTCCTGCCGGCTCTTGCCAATTCCTGCAAGTTCGTACAGTCCGCGCGTTGCGGCCGCCACGCTCCAAGCGTGCCCGGCCAAAAAAACATCTCGAACAACATCGCAGAACTCGCGGCCATCGGGAAAGCGCGCTGAATCTTCAATTCGCCCGCTCTTGTCGGCGATTCGCCGGAAGGCCTGCTAAAAAAACCAGCTTCCTTCGGGCGAACGACCGAAGAGCGAACCGACAAATTTCTCCACCCCGAGGTTGAATTTCACGATCACGCGGTCGGAACCGCGTGTGAGGCCGAAGCCCGGTCCGATGTTGTACTCGAGGTGATGCGGGAGTTCCCCCCAAACAACAGGAAAGATGTAGTGCTGCTGTGCGCTCAGTGGATCATTGTCATCAATGAGCCCAACGCCGCCGTAGAACTCGACGCCGGGAGAGAAGTAGCGCGTCCAACGATAGTAGGCGCCATTGCGATAGCCGAACTCGAAGCCTTGATCGTGTCCCCTCCCATACAGAGGTTTCTCAAAAACTGGATTCAATACCAAGGAGACTCGGCCGAAGTCCTTCTCGATGATGGGCTTTAGTTCGAGCTCCAGGTCCGCGTCATCAAACTGTGGGGTCTTGTGCCATTCGAGCTCTGCGTACCATCCTAGATTAACCGGCAATACATCTTCATCGAAAAGTCTGCCTCGCAAGCGCAGCTTGTCACCCGTCCACCAGAAGCCATGGCCATCCGGTTGGGCAAAATCGACATACGCGGCGGCTTCGATCCGGTCGGTGAGGCCGTACGTCAATTCGTTGCCGTTGTACCACATCCCTTGGCTCCGAAAAGTCCCCTTGGCAGTTCCATCGGGGCCCTGGCTGTGGCCGTTCGGCACTGCCGCGTTGTCGGTCTCGAGTTCGACGACTCCCCGCCCTTCGGTCTTGTAGGGATATACTTCAAACTCCCAGGGATCGACTTGTGCGGCCGCGCGATTGGAAAGCAAGATACCGGCAACGACCAGGAATGAACCGCAAATAGCTAATCGACCATAGTTTGTCATTGCTAATCTATCACCGGATGCTAGTCAGTTGTGGCATGCGACGCAGGCGTGGAGATTTCGGATTCGATCCAGCGATCGAGCGTCGCGCGTTCAGCGGCAGTGAGCCGCGCGCCCGGATGCATCAGGCGATAAGCCCACGGTGGCATCGAGCGCTCGCGCAGCACCCGGCCCATCCACTGGAGCTTTCGCTTTCGCGTTTGCGGATAGTATGAGCCCCACTCCGAGAAGTTGAGTTCCTTACGTCCCAACGCCACATCGCGCGCGACCAGCCATGACATCGGGGCGACCCGGCTGTACCACGGCCATCGGGTCTGGTTGGAATGGCAGTCGTAGCACGCGCGCGTCAAAAGCGCCTCGACTTGCGCCGGTGCCGCTTTATCGCCGTTCGCTAGTGAAACGGGCGGAGTTGGATTCACTCGCTCGACCGTCAGCAGCTGCGCCGCGAGGGCGGCGACGCCGACCGCGAGCAGAGCGAAAAGCGCAGACCGTCTCATCTTTCATCGATTTTCATCGAAGATGCATCGAATTTTATCGAAGATGGCGAGGGTGGTCGGCGCGGAGCGAATTGCCAAGCGCGGGAACCGGGCAAGTTGTCACTTGCCGGTTACTTGGCGACGATACTGCCCTGGGGGGACGTCCTGATGAAAGTCGTCGTAGAAATCGTAGCTGCCGGCGCTGAGCGCTGGCAGGCGCACAGCGATCGCCTCGCCAGGCTGGACGGCCTTTTCGCGGTTGAGTCGGAAGCTCTCGAATTCGATCGTCTCGTTGCTCGCATTCACGACCCTGATCGTGACGGCCTCACCAGCGGGCACGGTAAGATTGGCGGGCGAAAAGCGATGGCCCTCGTAACGCAACTCGATAGGGTTGCTGTCGGCGTGAGCGGCGGCGGTCGCTAAACCGACGAAGGCTAAGACAGCGAGCACGGGAACCAGGAATGTGCGAGCAGACACGTTTGAGGCCTCCGGATCTGATATTGAGAACGATTCTCAATATCCATCAACCCATCCCTCGCGTCAAGGGCTCCAATCCTCTGTGGCCCGCTCTATTTCTTGCTCATCGTCTTGCTTGTCTCTCGCTCATCCACGGCGGCTTCAGCCCCGCTATCCTCGCGTACACCGGGCAGTTCGCGACGTGAGAGCCCGGCAGGTAGCCGACGCTTATCAGAAACTCGCCGGTGATCTCGCCGCCGGTGAAGACAAACGTCCGCTTGAACAGCTTCACCCACTCGGCCTTGTCGAGTGGATGATTCGCCGCGAGCCATCGCGCGAACCCGCCATGGCTCTCGCGCATCGCGGCAATTCGCCGCGCATTCTCGATCGCGGCGTCGATCTTGAGCCGGTTGCGCACGATTGCGGCGTCGGCCAGCAGACGGGCGCGCTCGCGCCGCCCGTACGCGGCCACGCGGTCGACGTCGAAGCCATCGAAGGCCTTGGAGAACGCCTCGCGCTTGCGCAGCACGGTCAGCCACGAAAGTCCGGCCTGGTTGATCTCGAGCACCAGGCGCTCGAACAGCTTGCTCTCGACTCGCGTGGGAAAGCCGTATTCGCGGTCGTGATAGGGACCGTGAAATGGATGGCCGGGCGCGATTTCACAGTAGCTCATCGGGGGTGAACTCCCGCGCGCCGGCGCGGCTTGAAACCCGGCGCGTATGTGGCGCTACAATCGGGGCGATTCGACAGCGGCGAGAGCATCGGCAAGATCGTCCAGAGATCATCGGCAAAGTCATCCGCAAAAAATTTTCGGCAAAATCATAGGGAGACCATCGATGGAAACGATCGCGACGGATATTCGCACCTGGCCATGGTTCTCCACCCCTCACGGCTACAACTTCAACGGGCTGCTGATCGCCCATCCGCAGGGAAATATCTGCATCGACCCGGTCGAGGCAAGCGCCGCCGACCTCGAAGAGATCGCGCGCACCCGCCCCACGCGCGTGCTGCTCACGAATCGCAACCACGTGCGCGCGGCCAACCTGGTGCGCGAGCGCACCGGCGCGCGGGTCGCGATTCATCCGGCCGATGCGGCCTATGCGCGCGGCCAGGGCGCCGTCATCGACGACGAACTGCGCGTGGGCGAGCGCGTCGGCCCGCTGACGGTCGTCGCGATGCCCGGCAAGTCGCCGGGCGAGGTCGCGCTCCACTGGCCGGAGCGAAAGATATTGATCGTGGGGGACGCAGTGATCGGAAATCCGTCGGGCCGATGCGGTCTGCTGCGCGAACAGGTAATGGACGATCCCGCCCGCCTGCGTGAGAGCGTGCGGAACTTGATGACGATCGATTTCGACATGCTGTTGGTCGGCGACGGCGTACCGATACTGCGCGGCGCGAAGGATCGCCTGCGCGAACTGGTTGCAACGTTTGCGTAGTCAGTACTACTTGATCCTCTATCCTTATTGGAGTTCAGAATCCTGCGACAGAGAGGCAGCTCAAGTTACTATTGAAGCAACCGCGCGATGACCTTGAGTATCTTGTCCGTGCCGCTCTCTAGCGCGGCGCGCCGGACATTCTCGTTGGGCTTGTGCGCCTGATCGAGATCGCCCGGCCCGCAGATCAGGGGAATCATCCCGGCCCGCGCGAACCAACCGCCATCCGTGCCGAATAGCGCGCCGTCGACCTCGCCCGTCCCCGTGACTTCGAGCAGCGCGCGCTCGAGCGCGGTGTCGCGCGGCGCGAGTAGCGGCGGCACCACCATCGGCGGGCCAAGCTCGATCGCCGCGCGATGGTTATGCGAGGCGTAGTCATACGGATCGAGCGCGGCGAGCCGCCGCTCGACCTCGCGATAGATTTCGAGCGGCTCGGCGTCGGGCAGCGAGCGGTAAGTAATCGTGAAGCTGCACTCCTCAGCGATGATATTCGACGCGATACCGCCAGCGATCGTTCCGACGTTGAGCACGTCGTAGGGCGAGTCGGGAAAGATGCGCATGAACTTGTCGCTCGGCCTGCGCCGCTCGGCCTGCAGATGGCCGATCGCCTCCAGCGCGCGAGCGGCCACAGCGATCGCATTGACGCCCTGCTCGGGTGCGCCGCTATGCCCGCCGATTCCGCGCACCGTCACGTCGAACAGCACGATGCTCTTATGCGCGTGCTGCACCTGCCATGAAGTCGGCTCGCCGATCCATACCAGCTTCGGCGCGGGAATTTCTCCCAGGATCGAGGTGAGCGCGCCACAAATGCTCTGGGCCCCGAGACATCCGACTTCCTCGTCGCTGGTGAAGATGAAGACCAGCGGACGCTTGAGCGCGCGCACGTCGAGCGCGGCCGCCGCCGCGACGCATTCGGCGAGGAAGCCCTTCATGTCGGTCGTGCCGCGGCCCCATACGCGGTCGGCGTCGAGGCCGAGCTTGAGCGGATCGCGGGTCCATCCCGGCTGTCCCGCGTACGGCACCGTATCGAGATGCCCCGAGATGGTCAGGCCGTCGGGACGCGGCGGCCCAGCCCATGCGACCAGGTTGAGCTGCGGTGTGCCGGCGACCTCGATGCGATGGAGATCGACGTTGAAGCCGTGCGCCGTCATGCGCTCGGCCAGGAACTCCATCGCCGGCACGTCGCTGTTGGAGCTGACGGTATCGAAGGCAACGAGGCGTTCGAGCACTTCGTAAAGATATGCGCTCATGGGGGGCACCTTTCGGGCGTTACTATAACCCAATCGCGGCGCGACGCGTTACCACAATCGCAGCTCCGATGAGGGTGCGCCGCGCTACTCGCGGCCGAGCGGATAGGCGCCCGCGTCGCCGCGCCACGGCTGCAACAGCATCCGATCGAGCCGCAGTTCGGCCGGGTCGCGGAACTGATCGAGGCCGATGGTCATCCCAAGATGGCCGCGCTCGGGCTCGGCGCGGTAGGTTCCCAAGGCGCGGTCCCACCATGAGAGGTTGAAACCAAAGTTGCTATTGGTCTCGGCGCGGATGACCGAGTGATGGACGCGATGCATGTCGGGCGTGACCAGCAGCCATCGAAGCCGGAGGTCGGCGGCGAGCGGGATTCGCACGTTGCCGTGATTGAACATCGAAGTCGCGTTGAGCACGACCTCGAAAATCACTACGGCCTGCGGGGATGCTCCGATAGCGGCGACAGCAGCGACCTTGATCACCATCGAAATAGCTATTTCCAGCGGATGAAATCGCGCGCCGGTGGTGACGTCGAAATCGAGATCCGCGTGATGCATTCGATGAACGCGCCAGAGCGCCGGCACCGCGTGGAACATCACATGCTGCAGGTAGATCACGAGGTCAAGGAGTACCACCGACAACAAAAAGATCGCGGCCCGCGGCAAGTGGCGCTCGATCGCGGGTGGGAGATCGTTGAAGAGACCCCAATACTTGATCTCGCCTGCGGCGGCGACTGCAATGGCAGCCCCCGGCATCAGGACTCGCAGCAGGATCGCGTTGAACGCGGTCACGCCGAGATTGTTAGGCCAGCGCCAGGAGCGTCCGAGGGCCAGCGGCCGGCGCGGCGCAATGACCTCCCATAACGCCATCGCAACGAAGACGGCGAGGAACGCGCCTAGCCGAACCCTGGTTTCGCTGTCCAAACGATAACGGGCCTCCGCCCGCTTTTCAGTAAAACCGAAGCCGACGGTTGGTGGAAGTGAGGCGGGAGTAGCACAGAGCGCGCAAAAATATTTGGCGGCCCCGACCAGCCGGGGCCGCCAGTGCGAGAAACGCGACGGTGCCGGTTATTTCGCGAGGCCCTCTTCTTTGAGCGCCTCGTGAACCTTGGGCCGCGCCCCGACCTGTTCGGCGTAGGCCTTCACCTTGGTGAATTGATCGAGATCGAATTTCAGGAACTTCGCCCACAGCGTCATCACGAACAGGTACGCGTCCGCTACCGTGAAGTGCGCGCCCATCAGGAAGGGACCGCCGCTGGCGAGTTGACGATCGACAAAGGCGAAGCGCGCGGCCAGCGTGTCCTTCGCGACCGGCTTGTAGTCCTCGGGGATCGCTGGATTGAAGAGCGCGCCGAACGGCTTATGAATCTCGGCCGTGATGAAGTTGAGCCACTCTTGCAGCCGGTAGCGCTCGAAGGATCCGGCTTGCGGAGCCAGCCCCGATTGCGGCTTCTGATCGGCGAGGTACTGCACGATAGCCGGGCCCTCGGTCAGCGTATGACCGCTGTCCAGCACCAGCGTCGGCACATAGCCCTTCGGATTTACCGCGGCGAAGTCGGCGCCGTTCTTGGTCTTCTTGGTCTTGAGATCCACCTGTTCCAGGTCAGCAGCGATTCCGGCCTCGCGCAAAACGATATGCGGCGAGAGCGAGCAGGCGCCCGGGGAAAAGTACAGCTTCATCTTGGTTATCCTCCTTGCGGCTTTTCGTTGACGCCGCCGGCGGTCCAAAATGGCGACGGCGGTCCTCGTACCCAACTAGTCGTTATTAACTAGTCCGCCGTGCCGAGTTGAGCAATGGCAACGTTCCCATCGCCACCGCGAGCCAGCCGGACGGCGCGCAGCCGTTATCGAATCATAGCCAGGTTCGCCCAGATCTGCCCGACCATCAGCGAGCCTCCGGCCGCGAGCGCGAGACCCAGCAGCAAGGTGAAAGCAGTGCCAAGCCGATCGGCGGGCTTAGAGGGCGCTAACGCCTGCAAAGATGCTCGCACGTCGGCGGGAAAGCCGCGGCTCGCCTGCAGCCCTCGTCCGGCCGTGGCCTCGCGCGCGCTCTGAAGCTCGGGCCGCCCGGCTTTGCCGTTTGCGGATTTGATGCGGTTGTTCAACATGATCCTTTCCTCTTTTCCTCCACGGCCCGCTCAGGTATGTTGGAGGTGTGATACAGGCCGTTCTGTATGTATGATACAGGTCTGTCTGTATCAGTCAAGTGGGGCCGCAAGTGCAGAGCCGACTGACGAGCAGGGCAATGCGGCCAATAACTGGGGATAACGATCATGGCTAATCAATCCCAACGTTCAGGCGCCCGGCGTGCAGCCGAGAGATCGCCCGGCGCGCCGCCCAAGGCGCTCTCGGCCCGCGAGCGCATCCTCGAGACCGCGCGCGACTCGTTCTATCGCGAGGGCATTCGCGCCGTTGGCGTCGATACCCTGATTGCCCGTTCGGGCGTGGCGAAGATGAGCTTCTACCGCAGCTTCCGCTCCAAGGACGAGCTGGTCTGCGCCTACCTCGAATCCTCAGCCGCCGAGTACTGGCAATGGTGGGACGAAGTCATCAGAGCCCACGGGCACGCGCCGCGCAAACAGTTGCGCGCGCTGTTCGTCGCGACAGCGGACCACGCCATCTCGGAAGATTTCCGCGGATGTCCGTTCGGGAACACGCTGGTCGAGTTTCCCGAGGAGAGCCATCCGGCGCGGGCGGTCATCGTCAAGTTCAGGGCCGAGCGCCACGCCCGTCTGCGCGAGCTTGCAAAGGCAGCCGGCGCGCGCGATCCGGAACGGCTCGCGGATCAGCTTGGCATCGTGCTTGAGGGATCGGGGTTCTGCGCGGAGGGCTCACGTCCCTCGGGCCGCGCATCAGCGCTGGTGCGCGCGGCGGAAACTTTGATCGACGCCGAGACCCCGCATAGCTAGGGGCGCGCGCCACGCGCAACGCTCCAACTTGAGCGTGCTCCGCGATGGAGTTAAGGTCGTGACTCCGCCGAGCGCCCCCCCTTAGCTCAGACGGATAGAGCACAGGATTCCTAATCCTGGGGCCGTGGGTTCGAATCCCGCAGGGGGCGCCATAACTGCTTAAAAATTAGCGGTTTTTTGAGCAGCTAACTAAAACCTCTGGATACCAGAGCGGTGGGGTACTCGCGGGGAACACAGTTGACCCGGCTACCCCGCCTCACCGCACTCGGTTGCTTCGTGGCTCTGGCCGCGGAGGTCTCGACGAGCCGCCCGGCTTCGAACCTCGGTCATCGCGGCGGTGCGGATGGGGATAGGGGGGTCAAGTTTGGTTGGATCGGCGCGGAAACGGGTGGCTATCCACTCCCGAAATTTTCGTCGAATAGTCCGAAACAACTGGGCCACCGAGCTACCAGCCGCTCGTTACGTTCCGGTAAAAGTGCTCTGCCGGCTCAGGTAACTCAGCTCGGCCACAGCAGCATCATCGGGTTAAGATTTGTCAGAGAGTTCGGGAATGGTGTTTTTGTTGTACACTCCGACCAACAACTTTCGAGCGATCAATGGCGCGTCGTGGACGAATAGCAAGCATCTAAAAGGGCACATCTTAAAGGAGAGAGCTAGATGGCAGCGGCACTACGCAAGATTCTCCAAATGATTCCGGCCGGTACCTGGAAGGCGCGATTTAAAGCAGACCCAGTTAGCGACAAACCTTTGGTGTGCTGGGCCCTAGTGGAAATGGGGCTTACCACTCAAGTTGTGGGGATGGTCGTCAAGGTCGCCACCAACCAACCTTCCGGTAAGCTAGTATTCGCCGACGAAGAGATGGATTTCGTTACCTACGTTTCAGACTGACTCGCCATATTTGTTTTGCCGCCTGGGGGGGCAGCCGCTTCGGCCCGCGCCTCCGTTAACCTCGCTCCTGGGCCACGAAGTTACCTTGCTCCGAGCTCCACGCCCTTCGCCTCCATGAATCGTGGTCGCTCTTTCGGTCGGAGCCGGGTGACCAGGTGGCCGTGTGCTAGGCGCATAGCTCCGGACTACTATTCCGCCACACGCGGATAGTGGGCCGGCTATACGCTCGTCAGCAACTCGTCCAGGCGACCCATCTTTACATTTGCCCCGGCGATCTCCTCGAGCCGTTTCGAGCGAGGGGCCAACGCCTGGCCCGGTCGTCGCGCCGCCACCGGCAGCCGGGTGGAGAAAGGGAAACGGTCCTGAGTTGGGGGTGGTCTCCTTGATCGTGACCAACCTGTTGTGGCTCTTGCACGCTGGATTTTGAGCGTTGAGCAAAATTAGATGACGTTGGACCGTTATCGATATGCATTGACAGTCTACGCTAAAATAAGATATGATTAAGTTTAGAAACATATTAATTGTTCTACAGCGGAGCACGGTTCAAGTCGCTACGGCCGGGGTATAGGGCGATTCGATGTTCACTTCAGCAAGACATAAGCGGCAGACGCGCGAGCACCTTGACGCGTGCCTTGCCGAGCTGAACCAGATCAGGCCGGCTACTCTCCTACGCGAGGACGTACTGGGCAGAGACCTGGGCTTCCGAATGGGCCTCGCATACTTTGAGCGAACGCTGGAACTATATCACCGGCTCTCGCATTGCGATCTCGACCTTGTTCCCCTCGCTCGTCTGAAGAACATAGCGAATGACGCGGAAAACACTGTTGACCAGTTCCGCAAGATTCTCAGTTTTACGGGCAAAGACCTCCAGAGTCCGCTCGAGGCACGAGACCTTCTGATCGACGACGTGAAGGACTCCTTCGAGCGCATTTCCCCGAATGTAGGGATAGTTGTAAGTCAGCTGCCGAAGCGGCATCAAGATTTCGCTCGGTCGACAAGCGCCGCTTTCGTGGTCGGTCTTTGCGTACTGATTTCGGCTCTGGCAGTTATCGCCTATTATTCCGTGAACGACAGAACCATAGCGGACAAGTTACGGAACGCTGTGTATGGAGTTCGATCACCGTAGAGATTCGTTTTTCCGGTAGTTAGTGCGGAACGAGAAGCGGCGCGCGGTCAGAGCCCGCTCCCCAACCCATGCTCAAAGTCGCAAGCCGGCCCATCGAAGGCTTTTGGTGAGGCCGAGATTTGGACTTAGACCACCAATCTCAAGCGCCGTTCGCGTTTGAAACTATCTGTGAGGCTCTAGCGATCCAGCCCGACCATCTACGCGACGGCATCCGTACGTGGCGTATGCAATTGTCTAACGGCGCAGATTCCCGCCGCCTACAACGGCGCTCCGTGCGCCGAAGCGAGCCCATAGGTTCGCTGGCCCGCCGGCGGTCGAACCATTCTGGTCCGCCGCTCGGCGACCTCTCGCAAGCTGCGAGCGACGCATAGCTCCAGTAAATAAGGCCTCGTCCCGCGACCGCGCGCTCGCGCAGTGGCGTCGTTGCCGTGCGGCTCGGCTGCAAAACAAACCCGACCAGAGTACCATGACGGTGACTCTGTCTGATGCCCTGCAGACTTACGAGGACTCGATGGAATCAGACGACGACCGCCATAGGCTTCCAGAGTTCACCTTCCATGAGGCATGCCTGCTCACTGTTCAACTCACTGCGCAAGGACTTCCCGATCTGCACATTGCTCCAGAGCCCACGGTGCGAGATGAACTACAGAAAAAAACACAGCGCGAGGCTGACGCTGTCGTTCAGGGCATCAAGCAGAAAGTCGGGCGATTCCTTGCAGGATTTAGTGGATTGAATTCTTCTGAGTTCTGGGACCTAGATGAACTTCGACCCAAGCTGGAAGGTTTGAGCGAGATGCAACACTTCCTGTTGTACTTCGCATTGAAGAAGTATTTCTGGGAGTTCGAGAAACATCCTACGCAAGCGGAAGCGCTTTGTGATGCAGGATTTTTCTCGAAGGAAAAGTTGCCCTTTGCGCAAAGAGTTGAAGCATTGGACCGCAGGCGACGGCAGCTTTCGTAACCCGGTAACCCAGTCACGCCGGTCGGCGTGGCCTCGCCTGCTCGGGCATCACGCGCGTCCTCAATCAGGTAAGGAATACAAGTATCACCGCCACGCGCTTGCGCAGCGGCGCAGTGGCGCTTCGTTCATATGACAGGTCTCTTTTCCGCGTCTCGCGTTTTCAGGAAAGAAGTCTCGGGAAAAAGATTGTGAAGTGGTGTGGGCGCGGCCACGCCGCAATACGGCGACCTAGTCAACAACGAGTACCACCGCGCGTGCGCTCCAGTTTGAAGTCTTTGGCGGTGCGCGCCCCGCTCGCCCCCTCAGCCTCCACATACCGTCGGCCTTCTTCCTTGGACGAGCGAAGCGAAGCGCGCGAGCAAAGCGCGCCGTAGGGCGCGCGTTTTGACTGGGCCATTCCCTTAACTCAGAGGTTGGCCTATTACATGCTTTCGTAATCTATTTTAATCACATGCTGGGCATGCGAGCACCGCCGGACGGAATTTCCGATGGAAGAGCAGCCTCTCTTCGGTCCGACGCACATTTGCGATTCAACCGAGACTGATGGAGATGAAAAATGAAAAAACTTTTTGCGATTTTTATTCCTCGCCTCCGCATTGGTCGTACTCAGCCATGGCCCTGGCAAGGTTGCGGCGGGAGAAGACGAAAGCGCAACTCCAGCTTCCGCGCTGAGAGGCAACTATGCAGATGCACTTCACGGATCTTTCGCGCTTTTGCCTGGCTCCTATAAGCCCCTTCGCCGAAGAATCCTGCAGCACCAAAGGCGCGTTAGTATTCCCGCAGAGTATTGTTACCGCCGGACATGTTACTAATGGCAAGAACGGCAGTTGCGAGACAG
>Ga0207416_1000863_pt1 | contig 46390 bp, 44 predicted proteins | sample PaiPotPPM11metaG_FD_184107 | JGI IMG/M metagenome (GOLD analysis project Ga0207416, IMG submission 184107) | Iron sulfur acid spring bacterial and archeal communities from Banff, Canada, to study Microbial Dark Matter (Phase II) - Paint Pots PPM... ...
CGCTGACGCTGCGCGACGGCCGCAGGCTGCAGCGCCGCATCGACGAGCCGCGCGGCGCCGGCGGGAGTCCGCTGTCGTGGGACGAGCTGGCCGAAAAGTTCCGCGACTGTGCTGCTGTGACGCTGCCGGCGGGCGTTGCGAATCAGGCGATCGAGCGCATCGCGGCCTTCGAGACGCTGCCGGATCTGCGCGGATTGATGGCGCTGCTGGCGGCGCCGGCGCGCGTGGGCGCGGCTGTTTGAGCGCACGCTTCGCGTCTTGCGGGTCGAGGTCCGGCCGCGGCGTCTCCAGCGGCAGGCACTCCTGCACCCCGCGCGGGTGCAGCAGATCGGCCGCCGTGGCAGCGGCGACCTCGTTCTTGTCGGCATAGCGGCGCGTGTCTGCGGGGTCAAAGCCTCAGCGATCGACGCGCGAGCCCGGTGTCACCAGGGCGGTTCCCTCATGCAGACGCTTCCCGGCCTCAGGCCGCGACGGGCGCCGCCGGCTCGCCGACGGGCTGGTCGCCGGTCGTGAGCAGATGCCCCTCGCGCGCGAGGCGCTGGCGCAACCCTTCGACGTGCTTGCAGGAGGCGCGGTTGGCGAAGCCGGGGCAACTGCATGCCTGGGTGCCGTCGTGATCGACAAGGCTGTAGCGACGGTGCGGATTGCTGCGGCTGCGCGCGGTGTAGACGCCGGGGCGGTTCGGCACGCGGCGGATGTAGATATGTTCGTCGTGGGCGCGGGCGATGGCCCGTGCCTGAAGTTCTGCGGTTGTCATGATTGGCTGGCCTGTCGTCTGTTCGCTCTTCGCCCGGCTACGCTGCCGGACCCCTGCGCTGCTGCTTCGATGCATGGTCATTATACCATAATAGCGCAAATGTTCCCATCGGTCCGGCGTGAGCGCAGGTCCTGCCCGGCGCGCCTGCGAGCGCCGCGGGGCACCTAACCCTGCTTTGCCTTGCGGCAAAGCTGTCCCTTCCCGAGCCGGGAAAGGGACTTTTGGAGCGTTCCCGACGGCGTGCGACGGCGGCGGAGCCTGGGTGTCCTTGTGGGACAAACGAAGGCACTGTCTCCCAGCCGTTTGTGTGTCCTCGAACCGTAACCCTTCCCGTGTCGGGAAGGGAGCTTTCGCTGAAGCGAAAGCGGGGTTAGGCGCCCCGGCTGGTTCTGCTCGCAGGCGCGCAAACGGGGCGGCCATCTGCCGCCCCGTTTGCTTCGCGCGTCGTGCCCCACGCGCTCGGATTACTGAATGGTGACCGTGCCGCCCGCCGCGGAGTAGACGAACGCGCCCTGGCCCGGCTGCAACGTGGTGCTGCTGCCGTTGCTGTAGCTGTTCGCCACCGGGTCAAACGTATAGACCACGTCCGCGCCGCTGACCGTTACGGCCTTGGTCGATGGATTGCCGATCATGGCAAAGGAATTCGCGGGCACGGAGACGGTCGAGGGCAACGTCGAGGTGCCGGTGAGGCTGACCGTGGTGGTTGAGCCGAAGTAGGCCCAGTAGCCCGCGCCGGCATTGATCCCGGTCGTGTTCGAGATCGTCGTGTAGTTGCTGGCGCCGCCGGGCAATGTGTAGAGCGTGGCGGCAGCCTGCGGGAAGGTCATGCCCGCCGGCCCGGCAACGATGTTCCAGCCCGTCTGGTACGTCACAGTCGGGGCACCGGGCGTTGGCGTGCCGCCGCCACTGGTGACGGTCAGGTTGAGCTGCACCGGCGATCCGGCGATCTGCGGCACCTGTGTCGTCTCGTTCGCCGACTGGCCGTTGACCTTGAAGCTGAGCGTGTTGCCTGGCGTGGCGCACGCGGCCTGGCTGCTGTCGATGTCAACAAAATACTGTGTGCCGTTGTAGAGGCCGTTGCCGCTCGCGGTGCCGCACAGCGTGGTGCCGCTGTAGGCCGTCACCACGGCGCCGCTGGGGGCGTTCGCGCCGCTGATCTGAATGCCGCCGTAGACACGGGCAGCCGGTGGGGTTTGCTGCGCCCGCGCGACGGGGCTGCTGCTGCCGATGAGCGTGACGGCCGTGCTTGCCGCCACCAGGATCGCGGTCCCGACTACGTAACGGGTGAGGGACATACTGCGCTTCCTCCCTGCAGCCTGTGCTGTCTTCTCGCGGGATCTGGCCGCTTCGGCCTGGGCGAGCGGGCGGCGAACACCCTGCTCCACCCTCCGCCTGCTCTGTTCAATGCCCCGGCAGCGTCGATCGTTCCACGTGCGGGGCGTGCGGGCGCATAATTCCAGTAGCCGGGTAATACGATAACACGCGTTCGTAAGGACGGGGCATGCATTATGGCGTGCGCCGCGGCCCACACACTTTTGCAGACTCGGCACGGTGTGCTGCCCGCGTTGCGTGCAGAGGTCGCTCAGCCGGTGCCTCGGCGCAGGTTCCAGCGTTGCCGCAGCCGTCGAGGAAGGGCGCCGCCCGCGGCTATCCGCCCTCTTTGGCGAGCAGCCGCCGGGCAACGTCGGTGAAGACGTCGTAGTCTTGAGCGCCGACCATCAGGAAGCGGTTGTTGAAGACGAATGCGGGCGTGCCGGTGATGCCGTTCGCCTGCGCCCAGGCAGTCCAGTCGTCGACCTCGGCGGCGTAGCGCTGATCGGCGAGCGCCCGGCTCAGTGCCTCGGTATCGAGGCCGGCGCCGCGCGCCACGTCGAGCAGGACGTCGCGGTTGCCGATGTCGCGCGCCTCTTCAAAGTAGGCGTGCAGCAGGGCGCGATGAAACGCCTCGAACGGCTCTGGTCCGGCGGCGCGGGCAAACTCGCCGGCCTCAAGCGCCAGCCGCGAATTTGAAATGAAGCTCTTCTGCTTCATCTCGAGCCCGGCCTCCGCCGCCAGGCGACGCAGATGTTCGTACATCGCGGCGCGCCGGCCGCTCGGCGCGCCGTCGGCCGCCTTGCCCTCCGCCGGTGTCTCAGGGTGCAGTTCGAACGGCACCCAATCGACATCCACGGGGAACTCGCGCTGCAGCTGTTCGACCCGCACGAGGCCGATCAGGCACCACGGTCAGATGTAGTCGGACACGACCAGCAGATGCAGCCGACCGGACGCTTTGCGTTCGATCAGTTCGGCGATCGCGGCATCACTCATGGCCGCAGTATACCGCGCCGGCGGCAACTCGGCGCAGCGCGTCTGTGCGGGCTGAATCGGTATACTGTCCGGGAACAGGTGAAATCGGCGCGGGCGAGCCGGTTTCGGCCACGCCGGCGCGAGAGGACAAGAGCGTATGAGCACCACCTGGGTGAAGGTCGGCTACGCCATTCTGCTCGGGCTCGTGCTCGCGCTGGCGGCCGGCTTCGGCTCAGCCATCTTCATCTCCGAACCGAAGCCGCCGCAGCCGGCCGGCGTCACCTTTACGCAGCTCAGCGGGCAAACGACCGACGCCGAGACGGCGCGCGAGGCGAAGCAGATCGACGGCTACTACGGCGATGTGCAGACCTACAAGAGCAAGTATCCGGACTACCAGCGCAACATCTTCATCGCGTTCGCGGTCGCGGGGCTGGTCTTCGGCATCATCGGCGTGGCGCTGCCGGCGATCGTCAACTACCTGCGCTTCGGCTTTCTGATCGGCGGCGGCCTGCTGCTGGCGGCGGGGAGCTGGTTCGTGATTCAGCCCGTGCCGCTGGGTACAGAAAATCCGTCCGGCATTCTCACCCTGCTCGTGGTCGGCACACCCAACGTGCTGGATACGGCGGCGCGCTTCCTGCGCTTCGCCATTGCGCTGGTCGGCGTGCTGCTGCTGCTGTTCGTCGGCCTCTGGCGGCTGACCGAGTGGTCCACGAGCACGCCCGCCACGGCCGGCGCGGCTGTCGTTCCGGTGGCCGGCCCGCCGCCGGGGCCGTCGTCGGTGGCCGCGGCCGCGGCCCCGCTGGCACAGGCGCAACCGCCGCGGCCCAGCGAAGAGTCGCTCAAGTGGGCCAGGCCTGAGGATCGCACCGCCGCCGATTTTCAGCCCCCGGAGACGGTGCAACCGACACGCATGATCGAGCCCGAACCGGCCCCGCCGGAGCCGGTTGCCGCCGAGCCCGCGCCGGCCAGCGCACCGCCCGGCTCCTCGGAGGAGGGCACGCCCGCGGGCTGAGCGGCACCGCTGCGCGTGCGCTCTCCAGGGAAGGTGCTCCAGGGAGCGGCGCGGACTTCTGCAGGACCGTGGCCAGTGCTCACGCGCCTGCGGGGATCTGCTCTCGCTGCGGCGTTACCTCCATCCCTTGCAGCCGTCATTGCGTCCAGCACAGAGCTGCGACGGGGAACGGATGGCCGCGTATGTCTTCGCCAACGCCTGGCAGCAGGGCCGCGAGCGCCTCGAAAGCGCCGTGGGGCTGGTCGACGTCGCCGCTGAGGGTCGGGCCTTCGTGATGGAAGGCGGGTTCGCCCGGCGCCCGCTGGTTTCGGCTCTCGATGCAGCAGTTGCGCGGTACGCTGGCTGGGCCGGGAAAGCTTGCCAAGCAGGAGGTCGAGCACATGCTGGAGCTATTCGAAGACCCGGAGTGGGCCGCGCTCTCGCCGCTGATCCTGGCCGCCTGGGGCCGGCGGCCGGAGACATAGCGGCGCCGGGGCAAACCGGCGGTTGGCTATCCTGAAAGACTGCCGTCACGCCGGCTCAGGCTCCTGCTGCAGAACCGCTCTGAGCAGCGGAGCGACCGGACCAAGATCCTCGGTTGCCGTCTGCCAGACGATGGAGAGCTTGATCTCGACATAGTTGTGCACGATCACGTTGCGCATGCCGCGCATGAGCGCCCAAGGAACCTCTGTATGCCTGCCGCGGATCTCAGCAGGTATCTGGTTCAACGCTTCACCAAGGACTTCAAAATTGCGGAGCACCGCATCGATACGCATCTGATCGCGCTCAAACTGCGCCTCGGTCAGGCCGAGCGTGTAGCGCTGAATCCGCTCGATGCACTCCAGCATGTCTTCTGCGTACAGCTTCCAGTGGCGGGGTGGGCGGCGCTGCGAATCGTCGTCCTCACCATACGGCGGTGGCGTTTCATGGACGGCGTCAGATCGCTCTGAACCGTTCGTTGTCGGTGAAGCGAGAAAGACGGAGATCGCTTCACTATAGATCCGATCGCGCAGCTGCGGCTTGACGCTGTCCTCGATTCCGAGATCGACACTGTGTCCTAGCAGGGTCTCCAGACGCTGCTGGACGCCCACCAGGTGGAACAAGCCGACCGGCGCGCTGAAGGTGACGAGCAGGTCGACGTCGGAATCGGGCCGCGCCTCGTCGCGGGCGACAGAGCCGAACAGGCGCAGGCTGGCGACCTGCAGCGCCGCCAGCTCCGCCTTGTGCTCGCGCAAGATGCGCAGCGCGTCGTCCCGGCGCATCACCTGTCGCTCTGCCTGCATCTGTTCACCTTGCGAGCTATGGCTCGCGCCGCAGGATTTCCTGCAACTGCTGGCGCAGCGGCTGGAGTCGGTTCTGAGCGACGCCCCAGACGATCTCGAGATCGACGGTGTAGTAGCCGTGGGCCAGAATGTTGCGCATCGCCCGGATGGTATTCCAGGGGACGCCGCTGTATCGATCGCGGATCTCGTCGGGCACGCGTCCGGCAGCTTCGCCGATCACTTCGAGATTGCGTACAACGGCGTCGATCTTCTCTTGATTCTCCAGGAAATCAGCGTAAGAGACTCCGCGCGTATAGGTCAGCGCCCGCTCAGCGCTGCGCAGCATGTCCTCGATATACAGCTTCCACTCTCTATTCGGCAGGGATCGCCTCCGCGAAGATGCGTTGCCGAAGCTGCGGTCTGACGCTGCGTTCCAGCACCAGATCGACCTCGTGGCCGAGCAGCCCTTCAAGAAAGAGTTTGACGTTTGCCAGGTCGAACAGATCGACCGGTGCGCTGAAGGTGACGAGCAGATCGACGTCGGAATCGGGCCGCGCCTCGTCGCGGGCGACAGAGCCGAACAGGCGCAGGCTGGCGATCTTCAGCGCCGCCAGCTCCGCCCGGTGCTCGCGCAGGATGCGCAGTGCTTCGTCGCGACGCATATGTTGCCGCCTTCCTCTGCTATCAGTGTACGCCGGGACGGTGGCGGCATGAGCTATGGGCCGGTTGCGGCAAGACCGTGGCGGAAAGCGTAGGCGGTGGCGTCGGCGCGGCCGCGGGCGCCGATCTTGCCGTAGAGGTTGGTGACGTGCCGCTCGACCGTGCCCTCGCTGATCACCAGCGCGGCGGCGATCTCGTGCGTGCTGCGCCCCGCGGCGATCAGCCGCAAGACCTCGGTTTCGCGGGGCGAGAGGGCAGCGATCGTCCGTATCGCGCCCGGATTGGTCTCCGGGGCAATGGCGGCGTGTGCAGCCGGTGATTGTTCGTCGCCCTCGGCGAGGAATTCGGCGATCGCCGCGAACAGTATGTCGGCCTCCGCTTCGTGCGGCAGCGGCAGATGGTTGCGACCGGGAAGCGGCAACAGCACGGCGTTGGGGATGGCGGCCGTCAGCTCGCGGGAGTAGGCGAAGGGCGAGCCCAGATCGCCGGAGCGGTGCGTAACTAGCGTGGGTACACATACCCGCGGCAGCAACGGGCGCATGTCCACCTGCCAGAGCGCGGCCATGAAGCCGGCCGCGACTTCGGGCGAGGCCGACACCCGTTGCAACTCATTGTGCCAACGGGCGAACGCGTCGTCGGCATCGGGAAACATCAGGTTAGTGAAAATCTGACGAAACGCGGGATTCTCTCTGCCCCAGCCCGCGCGCACGAGCGTGAGCAGCGCCTCGGCGTCCGTGGCGCTGAGCGAAAGCTCCAGATTCGGCCGGAAGAAAGCGCCGTGCAGCACGAGCCGGCTGACGCGCTCGGGGTGTGCCACGGCGTAGGCGATCGCCGGCGCCGCGCCGTCTGAAGTACCGATCAGCGCGAATCGCTCCAGCGCCAGCGCATCGACGACGGTCGCGAGATCATGCACTTTGGCATCAAGCGAGAAGTCGGAGACGTTTCGGTCCGAGAGCCCCATGCCGCGGCCGTCGTAGCGAACCAGCCGAAAGCGGCTGCCCAGGTGCCGCACCCACGGCTGCCAAAACGGGCCGCCGCGCTCGAACTCGAGGTGCGTGAGCCAGCCGAGCACGCGCACGACCGGATAGCCCGCGCCGCTCGTAGCGTAGGCGATGCGCACGCCGTTGTCCGTGGTGCAATAGCGGATCGGTTCCTGCATTGCGCCGTAGTATAGCGCGGTTGCAGAGCAGTTGGCTGCGCTACAGTGCCCGCATGCGCTTCGAGCGCACGAGAATCATGAGCTGAAGCAGCGTGGCCACGGCGCACCACCAGAACAGCACGGGCTGCGCCGACCACTTGTCGATCATCAATCCCATCAGTAGGGCGCCGAGCGGCGTGATCGCGCTGAAGGTCAGGTAGAGCGCCAGCACGCGGCCGCGGTAGTCGTCCTCGATGTTGAACTGCAACTGCGTCTGATTGAACGTGTTATAGACCGTATTCGCCACGCCCGCGATTGCCAGGCAGCCGAGCGCCAGCCAGAAGTTGCCGGCGACGGCGAACACCGCGATGAAGGCCATGTAGATCGCGTTGCCGGCCATCATCGCCCAGCCCTGGCGGCGGAAGCCGCCCATGCCCGCCACCCAGGCCGCGCCCGCGATCGAGCCGATGCCCACGCCGGAGAGCAGCACGCCGTAGCCCAGCGCACCCACGCCCAACAGGTTGGCGAAGACGGGCATGAAGCGCAGATACGGATAGACGAAGAACGAGGGGATCGTGGCGATAATCAGCAGCATCAGCACCACGCGATGGCTGAGCGCGTAGCGCACGCCGTCGCCGATGCTGCGCAGCACCGAGCCCTGGTTCGCGCTGCGCGTGCCGGGTGTGCGGATCAAAAAGGTGGCGCCGCTGGCCAGCACGTAGGCGCCGGCCTGCGCGAAGAAGCAGCTTGAGACGCCGCTGACGCCGATCAGCAGCCCGCCCAGCGACGGGCCGACGATGCGGGTGATGTTGCCGAACATCGCATTCAGCGCCACGGCGTTGGTCAGGTCTTCCGCGCCGACCACGTCGTAGACCATCACCTGCCGCGCCGGCTGGCTGACGCTCGCCACCAGCCCGTCGAGCACGGCGGTGATGTAGAGCTGCCAGATGCGGATCCAGCCGCCGGCGACGAGAATCGCGAGCACCACGGCCGTAATCGCGCCGAGGAACGTCGAGATGGAGAGCAGGTTGCGGCGGTTGGTGCGGTCGGCGATGGCGCCGCCGAAGGGCGTGACGATCAGCACCGCCAGGCCGCGAATGAAGGAGAAGATGCCGAGCTGCGCCGCCGAGCCGGTGAGCAGATAGACGAGCCAGCCCTGGCCGACGGTCTGGATCCAGTCGCCCATCTGCGAGCCCATCGTACCGACGAGCAGGTAGCGGAAGTCCGGGTGGGAAAAGGCGCTGAGCGCCCAGCGGCGGCGCGGCAGATCGGCATGATCCGTTGCGGCCGCCGTGAGCGTGGCGGGTTGCATGAGAGCGAGCGTACCTTTTGCAGTGCTGCTGTGTCGGAAGCGGCGCGGTGCGGGGAGTCAACGACCCCACCGTACCAGACGGCCAAGATACGAACCACCGCCGATGCGACGAGCGGCGGCTTCGTCATCCGACATTTACGCAGTGTCGCGCCCATTTCGTCCGACGCCGAGGGTGCTGAGATACGGCTACTCGGGAGTGGCGAGGCCGTGGCGGAAGGCGTAGGCGGTTGCGTCGGCACGATTCGCGGCGTCGATCTTGCGGTACAGGTTCGTGACGTGCCGCTCGACCGTGCCTTCGCTGATCGTCAACTCCGCCGCGATCTCGCGTGTGCCCTTGCCGGTAGCAATCAGTTGCAGCACCTCGACCTCACGCCTGGTCAGACCGTCGGGATAGGCTGGAACGGATGATTGCTCGTCAGGCTCCTGCGCCGCGGCGGCTTGATCGAACGTTCCTGCAAGGGACAGCGCATCCACGATCGCCTCATCCAAAGAGTATGCCTGTGCGCCGGCCAGAGCCGTGTTGTGCGCCGCTGCAGACGAAATGGTGGGGATGGCGGCGAGTTGGTCCGCGTAGCCGACGCGCTCGACGGGCCAAATCCGGAGGCCGGTGTCCGCGAATGCATGGTTGGCGGCGTCCAGAAGGCGCTTTGCGAGCACTGGCTCGCCCCGGCGCAGCGCGACTGCGGCGAAACCTCCAAGACAGTCGGCAGTATTCACTCGATGACCATACCGACGTCCGAGTGCGAGGCTCTCGGCGAAGAGAGGCGCTGCTGCAGCAATGTCACCCTGCCGGACTGCGGCGTGCCCGAGGTTGGCGAGGACCGTCATCACCGCTTGCACGCCTCCATGGGTACGCGCCACTGCCATTGCCTCCGCGAACGCGGCCCGCGCGCCGGCGATGTCCCCTTGATGCCAGGCGAGCACGCCAAGCTGGCCCAACGTCTGGCGCCGGTAATCTTCTACGCCGGGCCAGTGTAAGTGCGTGAGCGCCTCCTCGCTGTAACCGCGGGCTCGCGCCGGATCGCCGAATGCCAGTTCGACCCACGCCAGCGTGCCCAGAGCCCAGCCCTTGCTCATCGGATGTGGAAGCCGTGGAACGAGCGCGAGCATCTCCTCCACGGCGGCGAACGCCGCTGCCGCATCGCCTTGAACCATTGCCATAATCGCCGCCCAGGTCAACGCGTGGAAAAGGTCAGCCGCCGCGTCCAGCTCGCGGAAGATGACAACGGACTCCTCGATACGCTGGCGCAGCAGGGCAGGGTCGCCTTCGAGTCCCTGGTGGTAGTCGAGGTAGAGCGTGACACTCAATGCATGCGCCCGCCAGCGGGTTCGCATGGCAGCCTCAGGCAGCGCGAGCAACGCCTCCAGCCAGCGGTGGCCCTCGCCCACTCCCATGCGTGTGTAGAGCGGATGCAGCGCGGACGCCAGCCGCAAGCCACATTGGACCTCAGCGTGCGCCGTCGCCCACTCGATGGCCGAGCGCACATTGGCCCACTCCGCCTGCATCTGCGCCAGCCATGGTTCAGCGCCCCAGAGCTGCGCCAGCCAGTCCTCCTGCTCCGCGATTGAGATCAGCCAGTCGAGCTGCCGACGTCGCAGCGGTTCCGCCTCGTGGCTGCTTCCGAGCAACCCGCGTGCGAACTCCCGAACTGTCGCCAGCATCGTGTAGCGCGGCTCGCCGCCGGCGTCCTCAGCCACGTGCAGAAGGCTGTTGTCGACCAGCGCCGTCACGCCGTCGAGCGCCGCCGTATCGTCGGCTGCTTCCGGCAGGCAGATGGCGCTGACGGCGTCAAGCGTGCCCCCGCCCGCAAAGACGGCGAGGCGGCGGAACAGCATCTGCTCCTCAGGACTGAGCAGTTGGTAGCTCCAGGCGATCGTGTCGCGCAAGGTGCGCTGGCGGGCGGGCAGGTCACGTGGGCCATCGGTCAGCACGGAGAGCGACCGGTCCAGCCGGGCCAACAATGCTGCCGGCGGCAGCACGCGCGTGCGGGCGGCGGCCAGCTCGATCGCCAGCGGCAGGCCGTCCAGCCGGCGGCAGATCGCGGCCACATCGGCCGCGTTCGCCGCCTGCAGCGCGAAGTCGGGGCGAACCGCCTGCGCCCGCGCAACGAACAGGGCCACCGCGGGCGAATCCAGCAGCGTTTCCGGCGAGGCTGCGGCGTCCATGGTTGGCAGCGCCAGCGGCGGCACGGGGAACTCGCGCTCTCCGGAAAGGCGCAGCGCCGCGCGGCTCGTTGCCAGCACGGTCAGCTTCGGCGCCGCCGCGAGCAACTCCGCCACGGTTGGGGCGGCGTCAAGCAGATGCTCGCAGTTGTCGAGCACGAGCATCAACGGCTCGTCGCGGTTGCGCAGGAAGGCCAGCAGCGTGGCCAGCAAGGGTTGCCCGCCCGCCTCGCGCAGGCCGAGCGCCGCCGCGATCGTGGCCGGAACGAGCGCGGGGTCGCTGACGGGCGCGAGTGAGATGAAGACCACACCGCCGGGGAAGTCATCCTGCACCGCGGCGGCGAGGGCGAGCGCCAGCCGCGTCTTGCCCGAACCGCCCGCGCCCGTGAGCGTGAGCAGGCCAACATCCTCGCGCAGCAACAGCGCCCGCGCGGCGGCCAGCTCCGACTCGCGGCCCAGCAACGGCGTGCGCGGCCGCGGCAGCACGGCGCCGGGCGCACCGGGCGTGCCCTGCTCGGGCTCCGAGCGCGGCAGACGTTGCGGCGCCGGCATACTGCCCTCTCTCGAGGCGTCACTGCGTGCCAGTGTACTCCCGTGGCGAATCGGCCGTCGGCCCTCACCCCCTCCCCTCAGGGCCAACGCACCGTATGAGAAGTCTCTGTTGGCTGCCAGACTGCCGCGCGTGCCCCTGAGCATGGGAGGAGCCCATGGCTGCCGCCCCGCGCCGCCGCCGGAGCGCGCCGCGCGCGGCGCTGGCGGATCCGCGTCGCGCGCGGACGCAGCTCCCCGCCGTGCGCGCCCTCCGCAGCATCGCGATCGGCGCGCGGATCGCTGGCGCGGCTCCGGGGGCCGGCAGCGCCGCGTTTGGCGCGGCACGGGCGGCGTGGGGCGCCGCGGGGCGCGCCCTGCGCCACGGCAGCCCCGCGCCCGCCCCCGTGCCGCGCGGGGGCGCCGCCCGTGCCCCGCCGCAGGTGCCGGCCGCGGGTGTGCGCTGGCTGCCGGCGCTGGCCGCCGGCTGGCCCACGCACGCGATCGCCCGCGACGGCCAGAGCGGGCGCGGCGCGCCCGCGCGTGGAGCAGGCAGGGGCCGCTGGCCTGGCGCGCACGGGCACGCCGGGCACGGTGCCTGCCGCGGTCCCGGCGCGCCTGGCGCGGGCCCGCGCACCGGACGGTGCGGCACGGGCGCCGGGAGCAGCGGCGGGCCCGGCGGCTCAGCGCCGCTGCCGCGCGGGCCGGGCTGCCGGCCGCCCATGCCGGGCCGGGCGTGCCGGACAGCGCTCTGCTCGCAGCCGCACGGCGGCGCGGCAGCCAGCGCCCACGGGCGGAGCGCGCAGCCGGGGCCGTGGGGGCTCGCGATGACCTGCGGCGAGGAGCGGCGCCGTAGCCGCCCGGGCGGCGCGGCCCAGACCGCCGGCGTGCGCCGGCCCAGCGCGCGGCAGCGCCGGCCGCAGCCGCCGCGCAAGCGGCTGCGCCGCACAGCCCGCCGCCGCACGGCCGGCGGGGATGCGTCCTGTCTCCTCCGCGGGCTCCACGCCAGTGCGATGCGTTTGCCCTGGGGCAGACGGCTACCTGTGGAGTCAAAGTAGCGGGTGGAGTCAAAGTAGCGGGGCGCTGCGCGACTTCCGCCGGGCAGGCGCCAGAAGCAGAGGGTGGACGACCTATTGGGGGAGCCGTTTGCGGGCGTGCTGGGGACCGCCTGCTCTGCGGCCTACGACCATTACCCCGGCCCCCACCACCGCTGCTGGGTCCATCTGCTGCGAGCCATCGGCGAACTGGGGCGCCAGCAGCCGGCGGACGCGGGCGTGGTGCGGGGGCACGAGCAGTACGGCGCCTCTATGACCTGGCGCAGAGTGATCCTCGGCCGCCGACCGGACGCGGTGCGGGGGCGCAAGTGCCCTGGCGCCGGCGGCAGCCGCGGCGCGCTGAGGAGGCTCGCCAACGGGTGTGCGACCGGTTCGTGGGGCAACGGAGCCGCAGCGGGGGCTGTGCGAGCGGGTGCAGAAGGACCGACCCGCGCGGTTCACCTTCCTCGCGGACCCGCGCATGCCGGCCGACAACCATGCCGCCGAGCGCAGCCTGCGGCCCATCGCGGGGCGGCGCACGATCTCGGGCGGGACGCGGTCGGCAGCTGACAGTCTACCGCGGACGGTCTTCGGGACGCTGGTGGAGACCTTCCACGCCCAGGGCAAGCACCTCCTCGACGCCTGGACCGCCCGCCTTCGCACTTCTGCCCTCGCCCCGGTCTGAACAGGGACGATCACTCGCGGCGCGGCGCGTAGTTCGGAGCATCGGGAGTATCATAGGAGCGTTCTGCGAAGGAGCGCCGTCGATGCTGACCCGCGACGAGAACGAGCTGCTGACCCGCACCAATCGCGGTACGCCGATGGGCGAGTACCTGCGCCGCTACTGGCAGCCGGTGCTGCTCGAAAGCGAGTTGCCGCGGGCCGACTGCCCGCCGGTGCGCGTCAAGCTGATGGGCGAGGAGCTGGTCGCCTTCCGCGACTCGAGCGACCGCATCGGCCTGCTGGACGAGTACTGCCCGCACCGCCGCACCAGCCTCTACTGGGGCCGCAACGAAGCGTGCGGCCTGCGCTGCGTGTATCACGGCTGGAAGTTCGACGTCGAAGGCCACTGTGTGGACATGCCCAACGAGCCGGCCGAGTACGGCTTCAAGGAGCGTGTCTTCACCACGGCCTATCCGGCGCGCGCGTGGGGCGGTCTGATCTGGGCCTATCTCGGCCCGCGCGGCGCCGACGAGGCGCTGCCGCCGCTGCCGGAGTTCGAATGGGCCGTCGTGCCCGCGAACCAGCGCTTCGTCTCCAAGCGGCTGCAGGAGAGCAACTACCTGCAGGCGGTCGAAGGCGGTATCGATTCGAGCCACGTCTCCTTCCTGCACAGCACGCTCAGCGCCGAGACGCACGTCTCCTCGACGCTCGGCCTGCAGTCCGCCTACATGTGGCGCGACAAGGCGCCGCGCTTCACCGTCAACCGCACCGACTACGGCCTGCTGATCGGCGCCCGGCGCGACGCCGAGGCCGATACCTACTACTGGCGCATCACGCAGTTCCTGCTGCCCACGGCGACGATCATCCCCGGCCCGATGAACGTGGACGCGCCCTACAACGGCCACTTCTGGACGCCGATCGACGACGACCACTGCTGGAACTTCAGCGTCTCCTGGCTGCCGGGCCGGCCGCTGACGGAACAGGAGCTGCAAGACCTGCAATCGGGCAACAGCATCCATGCCGGCGTCGACCAAAAGACGTTCCTGCCGATCCGCAACGCCCGCAACGAGTACCTGATCGACCGCGCGAAGCAGCAGCGCGACAGTTTCACCGGCATCGAGGGCGTGAGCGAGCAGGATTCGGCGGTGCAGGAGGCGATGGGCCGCATCGTCGACCGCAGCCGCGAGCATCTTGGCACGAGCGACACGGCGATCATCGCCGCGCGGCGCCTGCTGCTGCGCGAGGCGCGCGATCTGCAGCGCGAAGGCCGCGGCCCGGCGGCCGTGCAGCGTCCCGCGGCCTTCCGCGTGCGCTCCGCGTCGATGCTGCTGCGGCGAGACGTGTCGTACGAAGAGACGGTGAAAGACACGCTCACGGCGCCGGTACGATGACGACGGGGCCAAATCCCTCGCACGTGATCGCTGTCGAGGACTACGGCGAGGCGACGCTGCGCAACCTGATCGCGCATCTGGATGTCTCGCACTCGTTCGAGCACTGCATCTACCGCGAGTCGGAGCTGGACGCGGTCTGGCGGCTGCTGGACATCGCGCTCGAGCGCGGCGACGGCGCCGTCCTGCCACGCGAGCGCCTGCTGGAGCTGCGCGACGCCATCCACCAGGCGCACGACTTCGCCGCCGACGAGAAGCCACACGAAGCGGCGGCGCGGCTGCGTCGCGAGCTGCGGACAGTGTAGCGCATGGCCGGCGAGCTGCCGCTCGACTATCTGGAGATGGTACGGGACTACCTTCTGCATCCGCGCCCCACACCAATGCCAGACGGCCGGAGTAAGCCGTCCGCCGGCCTGCGACTTGAGCCTGGGCTGACCGATGCCGAGTTCCAGCGTTTGGAGGACGATCTTGGCCTCCGGTTCCCGCCGGATCTGCGCTCGTTCCTACAGTTCATGTTGCCCGTGCACCCGGACTTTCCGGATTGGCGGAACGACGCCGAAAACGAGATTGAGGAGGATCAGCGCTGGCTTTTCAGCGGAATTTGGGGTGATATCGATGGCTACGACTACTTCGCTATGAACGACAGGCAAGAGTGGGAGCTCGTGCCGTGGCAGTGCCAGACGCGGCAACCGAGCTGGGGGTCGGCGCCTCGGGAGCGGAACGCCGCATATGCCGCAGTCCGCGAACGGTTTCTCCGAGCGCCGCGCCTGATCCGGATCTTCGTGCATCGCTTCATCCCCGACACGCCGGCGGAATCTGGAAACCCGGTCTTCTCCGTGATGCAGACCGACATCATTCACTACGGCTTCGACCTGGCCGACTACCTGCACAACGAGTTCGGCGTGCCGCGGCCGGCCTGGGCGGCCGATGAGCCGAGGTCGATCCCGTTCTGGGAAGGCATCGCCTTCGAGGAGGGCTTCATTCGCAACTGGTAGCGCGAGCCGGCGCTCGCCCGCAGCCTCTCACCGATTCCTCATCAGCCGATGCTTAGCGTGAGTACGATGGCATCGTAGTTTCGCTGCGCTTCATGCCTGATGAGGGAGAGATGCCGGACCAGCCCTGCATCCTCGTGGTGGACGACGACGCCCGCATCGTCGCCTCGTTGCGGCGCGCCCTGATTTATGACGGCTATCTGGTCGAGACGGCGGGCGATGGGCCGGCCGCGCTTGCCTGCGCCCGCGAGCGGCTGCCCGATCTGGTCGTGCTCGACGTGATGCTGCCCGGCATCGACGGCGTCGAGGTCTGCCGCCGCCTGCGCGACGACGGTGACGTACCGATCCTGATGCTCACCGCGCGCGACGCCACCGCCGACCGCGTGCGCGGCCTCGACAGCGGCGCCGACGACTACCTCGCCAAGCCCTTCGCCTACGAGGAGTTTTTGGCCCGCGCGCGCGCCTTGCTGCGCCGCCGCGCCCCGAAGGCAAACCCCGTCCTGCGCTACGCCGACCTGGCGCTGGACGCCGACGCGCGCGAGGTGCGGCGCGGCGAGCGGGCCGTTGCGCTTACGGCGCAGGAGTTCGAGTTGCTGCGCCTCTTCCTGCGCCACCCGCGCCAGGTGCTCACGCGCGACCAGATCCTCGAAGCCGCCTGGGGTTACGATTCGGAAGCTGTCAGCAACGTCGTCGATGTCTACGTCGGCTATCTGCGCCAGAAGCTCGAAGCCGGCGGCGAGCCGCGGCTGCTGCACACCGTGCGCGGCGTCGGCTACGTGCTGCGGGACGAGTCCGGATGACGATCCGCCTGCGCATCGCCCTGTTCGCGGCGGGCGTCGTCTTCGTCGCGGTGGCGCTGTTCGGCGTGCTGCTTTACGCGCTCGCGGCCCACGGCGGCCGCGCCAGCCAGGACCAGGCGCTCTCGCTGCGCGGCCAGCAGATCGCCACATTTCTGACCTTCGCTCGGCCCGAGGATCTGGCCGCGGCGCGCAGCGGTCCGCCGCTCGACCTCGCCACCAGCGAGGATACCTTCACCGAGGCGCTCTCGCCGGACGGCGCCGTGCTCTACAGCAACGGCCGGCTCAACGGCGCCACGCCCGTCGTGCCGCAGAGCGCGCTCGCCACGGCCTCGGCGAAGGGCTACGCCCTCGCGACGATTGCGCCGCAGAAGGGCGTGACGCTGCGCCTGTACGTGCAGCGCTACGCGCGGTCCGGCGGGCTGGCCAGCGGCTACGCCGTCGCCGGACAGTCGATGCGCCTGCGCAACAAGCAGCTCGGCGGCCTGCGCGGTCTGCTCGTGATCTCGGCTCTGGTCACGCTGGTCGCCGCGCTGGCAGCCTGCTGGTTCGTGGCGGGGCGGGCGCTCAAACCGCTCGACAGGCTGACGCGTACGGCCGACGAGATCGGCGCGACGGAAGACCTCTCGCGGCGCATGCCGCCGCACCGCAGGAAGGACGAAGTCGGACGCCTTTCGGCCAGCTTCGACCGCATGTTGAGGCGATTGGAGGAGGCGCAGGGCCGGCTGAAAGACGCCTACGCGAAGCTGGCACGGGCGTTGGAGGCGCAGAAGCGCTTCGTCGCCGACGCCTCGCACGAGCTGCGCACGCCGCTCACCACGATCCGCAACAACGCCGGTTTTCTCAAGCAACATCCCGGCGGCGACCCTGCCGACCGCACTGCCGCGCTCGACGACATCGCCGCCGAGAGCGAGCGCATGAGCCGCCTCGTGCAGGATTTGCTGACGCTGGCCCGCGCCGACGCCGGCTACCACCTTGAAAAGGCGCCGGCCGACCTTGCAGCGCTCGCCCGCGACGTTTGCCGCCAGGCGCAGCGGCTGCACCCCGCGCGGGCGATCGCGCTGCGCGACGGCGGTTCCCTGCCGGTCGTGGCCAGCGCCGATGCGATCACGCAGCTCCTGTGGATCTTCCTGGACAACGCCGTCAAACACACGCCCAACGGGAGTCGCATCGGCGTCGAGCTTGCACAGACCGGCGACCGAGTGCGCCTCGCCGTCTCGGACGCGGGGCCGGGCATTCCCGACGGTGAGCTGCCGCGCATCTTCGAGCGCTTCGTGCAGGCCGATCCGGCGCGGTCGCAGGGCGGCGCCGGGCTCGGCCTCGCCATTGCCCGCTGGATCGCCGAAGAGCACGGCGGCTCCGTCTCGGCAAGCAACAATCCCACCGGCGGCGCCACCTTCAGCGCCGAGCTGCCCCTCGCCGAGGCCTCCGAACCGGGTTCCTGAGCGAACGCTGCTCCCCGAGCCATGCCAGCCGGACGCCATCCGGACTGCCCGACGCTGGATCGCCCATCGCTCCCATAGCGTCCGCGATCAGCTCGCGGTCTGCGAACCGCGTGTATGGGAGAGTGGCGAGGGGGAGTGAGGGTCGCCTGCAATCTCTCATCAACCGCTCACGATCCGCTTAGGCCGCGCTCACCGGCCGGCTCGACAGTAATGTCGTGAGGTCCGAACCAACGGGCGCTACGACGGAGCGACGGCGATGAACGAACACGCGATCGCACGGCGGAACGACGATGCAGACCGGTCGGCAATCATCTTTGTGCTGCTGCTGTTGCAGGCCGCGATCGGCGCGCTCGAAACGCTGGTTGAGCTGGCACTGGCCGGCGCTGCGCCGATTGGTGCAGCCGTCGGGCTGTTCTCGGCAATACTGACCGTTTCACTCATCGTCGTCGCGGCCGGGGTGGTGCGTGGTTGGCGCTGGGCGCGGATCGCCGCCACGGTCTTCGAAGGGCTGGTGCTGACGGGCGCAGGGCTGCGCCTGCTGCTGCGGCACGGCACCAGCAACGGCCTGGTCTGGCTGCTGACCGACGTGGCGCTGCCGATCGCCGTGATCGACCTGCTCTGGATTCGCTTCGGCGCGGCCAGGTCCGCGTGGGAGCGCCCCGTCGCCGAGCAGAAGGCCGGCACACGAGTCGCGGCGCCGCGGCCGATCGGCGGGTCGCGCCCGGCGCCGATGGTCTAGCGGCCTGAGTTGCGGATACAGCGCCGGTCTCTTCCCCACCGGCCGGCGCATGAGGTGATGTCATGGACGGTTCAAACAGCGGCCTGCTGTGGCACGTCGCGCCCGAGCATGTGCCGGCGCTGGTCGTGCCGCTCGTGCTGCCCCTCGCGATCTGGTTGTTCCTCAAGCTGGCCCGCCATGTGGCGGCCGGCAGCAACGGCCTGACGCGGCGCTTCATGGACGGCTACGACGCCTCGTCCTCGACGACGCGCGTGGCGGCCGTGCTGATGCTGCTGACGGCGACGATCCACCTGGCGCTCGTGCCGACGCACGCACAGGACGACCCGCAGCTCGCGAAGCTGTTTGCGATCAACGGCGCGCTGTTCATCGCTGCCGCGATCGCGGTGTTCACCTGGCGCTGGTGGCGGCCGTTTGCCGCCGCGCTGCTCGTGCTGACGATCCTCGCCTACGTCTCGTACATCGCGAAGGGCAGGGAAGACGCGGACCAGATCGGCCTCGCTACCAAGCTGATCGAGGTGCTGGCGCTCGGCCTCGTGCTTGCGCCGGCGACGACGACCGCCGCTGCGTGGGTGCGCACGCTGCGCTGGACGGCCGCGGGCGCCGCCGTGGTGCTGATGACGGTGCTCACCGGCGGCGCGGTCTGGGCCGCGCAGTACAAGCAGGCGAAGGATGCCTCGGCGATGGGCGCCATGCCCGGCATGAGTATGCCTAGGATAAACACGGCGGCAGGCGCGCCGGCGGCGCAGCAGGACGATCCCGGCGGGATGCCCGGCGGCTCGATGCACCACGACGAGCCGGGCATGATCATGCAGCCCGTGCCCGACACGCCGCTGACGCCGGCGCAGGTGGCCGCCGCGAACCAGCTCGCGGCCGACACCGCCGCCGACATCGCCAAATACCAGGACCTCTCCGTCGCGATCGCCGACGGCTACCGCGCCACGACGAATCCGAAGGCCGCCACGGTGCATTATTTGAACCCGAAGTACATGCACGACGGCAAGATTCTCGACCCGCAGGCTCCCGAGGCGTTGGTCTACGCCAACACCCGCTCCGGGCCGCTGCTGTTGGGTGCGATGTACGTGATGCCGAAGCCCGGCGAGTATGGCCCCGACCCGGGCGGCTCGATCACGCAGTGGCACATGCACGACAACGTCTGCTTCAGCGCGGGCGGCATGGTCGTCGGCGTACTCTCGCCCTTCGGCACCTGCCCGGCCGGTTCGTTCAACGCGCCGACGGCCTACATGATGCACGTCTGGACTGCCGGCAACCCGAACGGCGCGTTCGGCGAACTGAACAACGCCTGGGTGGCGCGGCTCGTCGCGCAGTAACGCTCGGGAGAACACGCTCATGCTGCGGTTTCTGAACGCCCACCGTGTGCTCGTTCCAGCGGCTGTCGTGGCAATCTCGCTGCTCCTGGGCATCGCCTGCGGCACCGCGGCGGACCCCGGCTCCGGCATGCCGGTGGCCGCCACGGTCGATGGTCCGGGCGGTCCGCCGTCACTCGCCGGCTCACCTTCGGTCGGCGCGGTGCCGGCGAACGCCGAGGTCGCCAGCGCCGCGAGGCCCGGCCCGGTGGGCCGCGTGGCACAGCAGTCTGGCTGCAGCGAGGTGAGCTACGACTCAAACGGCAGCCCTGTCGGCGCCTATCTCTGCCTGCCGGACGGCGCCGGACCCTGGCCCGCGGTGATCGTACTGCACGGCGCCGAGGGGCCGCAGATCAATCCGGGCTACCGGCAGATCGCACACGGGCTCGCCGCGGTCGGCTTCGCGGCGTTGCAGGTCGATTACTTTCCGCAGACGCCGGGCACTGGCGCCTTCGGCAACCCGCCGGCGGCCGACTACGGTCAGGATGCGCCGGTCTGGCTGCGCGAGATCGGCGATGCGGTGAGCTACCTGCAGGCGCTGCAGCCGATCGACCCGCGGCGCATCGGCCTGAACGGCTACTCACTTGGCGCCTTCATGGCGCTGGACGCGGCGATGCTGGACCCGCGCATCCAAGCCGTGGTGGAGTTCTACGGCGGCGTTGTCCCCGGCCTGACCGCGAATCTGGACCAGATGCCGCCCGTGCTGATTCTGCATGGGGACGCCGATTCGCTGGTGCCCGTGAGCTACGCCTACACGCTCAAGGATCTGCTCTCCTCGCACGGCCGGCCCTACGAGATCCAGATCTACCCAGGCGCGCCGCACGCGTTCAACTTCATTCCCGGCCCCTCGCAGCAGGCGGCGCGCGACGACGCTTACGCCCGCATGGGGGCCTTCTTCGAGCAGTGGCTGGGAACGCCGAGCGCCGGCCAGTAGACGACGGCACTATGGGGTGAGTTCACGGATCGCGGGAGAACCGGGGCCGGTCGCAACTCCGACCTGTTCGCGCTCGACCAGCCAGCGGTCGCGCAAGCCCAGACCGTCGTAGGCAGCGTATTTATAGGAGTCGGAGAGACTCGGGTAGTTGTAGACCGCGTCGATGAAGGCGTCGATGGTGCCGCCCTCGGCCATCACGTGGGCGCCGATATGCACCAGCTCGGAGGCCAGCTCGCCGATATGATGGGCGCCGAGCAGCCGCTTGTCTTCCGGCGAAAAGACCAGCTTGAGCATGCCGACCGTGTCGCCGATGATCTGGCCGCGCGGACTCTTGTCATAGTACGAGCGGCCGACCAGACAAGGGATGCCGCGTTGCGTGCACTCGTCTTCGGAGAGGCCGACCGTCGCCACCTCGGGAATGCTGTAGACGGCCATCGGACAGACCGCGGAAACCCCCTCGGTCGAGGGCAGGCCGAAGGCATGCGTGACGGCGACGCGGCCCTGCTCCATCGAGACCGAGGCGAGCGCCGGGAAGCCAAGCACGTCGCCCGCCGCGTAGATGTTCGGCGCGGCGGTGCGGAAGCAGCCGTCCACGACGATATGCCCGTCCGCGTTCAGCGTCACACCCGCGCGGTCCAGCCCCAATCCGGCGACGTTACCGCGCCGGCCGGCCGCGTAGAGCACGATCTCGGTCTGCAGTGCCGCGCCGCTGGACAGCGTCAGTTCGACCGAGCCGCCGTGCGCCCGCACGCCGGCCACGCGTTCATTGAACGTGAAACGCAGCCCAATCGTCTCCAGATGCGACTGCAGGCGGTCGCGGATTTCGCGGTCAAGAAACGACAGCAGTGTCGGGCTGGAGACGATCTGCGTGACGTCGATGCCGAGCGCGGTGAACAGCGCCGCGTATTCGCAGCCGATGATGCCGCCGCCCACGACGGCGATCGACTTCGGCAGCCGCTTCATGCGCAGGATCGTATCCGAGTCGAAGACCAGGTCTTCGTCGAACGGCACCTGCGGCGGATGATTCGGCACGGAGCCGGTGGCGATCAGAAAGGCGTCGGCGACGAGTTCCTGCGTGCCGCCGCTGTTGAGCCCGACGCTGAGGCGATCGGCAGAGAGAAACGCGGCGTCGCCCCAGATCAGGTCGATGCCGTGCCGCTTGAGGTTGCGCTCGATCAGCGCCCATTCGGTCTCGACCACGGCGCGCTCGCGGTGCATGAACTCGACCACGGTCACGCCCTCGCGCAGCGAGTAGTCGATGCCGTAGAGGCCGCGCTGCCGCAGACCGGAGAAGTAGAGCGCCGTCTCGCGCAGCGTCTTCGAGGGGATCGTCCCCGTGTTGACGCCGGCGCCGCCGAGGTGCGGCCCGCGCTCGACGATGGCGACCTTCTTGCCGAAGTACGCTGCCCGCGCCGCGCCCTTCTCCCCGGCCGGGCCGGAGCCGATCACCACCAAATCGTACCGAGAGGCCATGCCGATCCAACCCTCTGCCGCACCTGGGCGCATACCAGATCAACCGCGCCGGGCGCCAAGCTTGCACGCGGTAGCTTACCATAGCGGCGACGGCCGGCCGGCGAGCGACATGGCGGTGAAAGCCTGTCTATGCAGGATGGCACGGTCGTGTATAATCTTCTTGCTGCGGCGCAATAAATCAGTTACGTGATCGTCCGAAAGCGCGCACCGTGCTTGCTGCGAAGGTCCAGCCCCCCCGACGCGCGGCGGATACACTGCTCCGCTCGCGGCTGCTGAATGCGCTCCACCGGCATGTGGAGCGCAAGCTGCAGCTTGTCGTCGCACCGGCCGGCTTCGGCAAAACGACGCTGCTGGTGGATTTCGCGCACAGCGCCGGCCATGCCGTCGCCTGGGCCGCGCTGGACGCCGCCGACCGCGACCTCGCCATCTGCATCGAGACCCTGACCGGGGCGCTGCGCGTGCACTTCCCCGCCTTCGGCGAGCGGCTGCTCGCCAACGTGCGCGGTTCCGCCGATCTGGAGCAACGCGCCGTCGCCCTGGCCCGCCTCTTCGCGATGGAAGTGGCGGAGCGGATCGACGGCTTCGCCGTGCTCGTGCTCGACGACTACCACGAGGTGAACGAAAGCGCACCCGTCACGCAGTTCGTGGACGAGCTGCTGCGGCTGCTGCCGGACAACCTGCGCGTGCTGCTTGCCAGCCGCTCACTGCCGTCGCTCACCGTCTCGCGGCTGATCGTCGAGCAGCAGCTCTTTGGGCTGGGCGAGGCCGATCTGCGCTTCACGGCGGCCGAGCTGCTGACGCTGTTGCGCCGTCGGGGCGCGCAGATCGCACCCGAGCAGGCGCGCGAACTGGCCGAGGGCGCCGAAGGCTGGGTCGCGGGCTTCCTGCTCTCCGTGCCCCGCCTCTGGGAGGGGCTGGTCGGCGGGCTGATCGCGGCGCGCGGTGGTGAAGGTCCGCTCTACGACTACCTGGCCGCGGAGGCGTTCGACCGGCAGCCCGCCGAGATCCAGCGTTTCTTGCTCGCCACGGCGACGCCGGAGCGCGTCGATGCCGGGCTCTGCCGGGCGTTGCTCGGCGCCGGCAACTGGGCGGCGATGCTGGACCGGGTGGAGTTCGTCGGCCTCTTCGTGCACCGGCTCGAGACGAGTCCGGCCGACTTTCGCTACCACCAGCTTTTCCGAGCCTTCCTGCAAACGCGGCTGCGGCGCACCGAGCCGGCCGAGTTTCAGCGTTTGCACGGCGTGGCGGCGCGGGTGCTGGCGGCGCGAGAAGAGTGGGCGGCGGCGCTGCAGCACTTTCTGACGGCTGGCGACCCGTTCGCGGCGGCGGAGCTGGTGGCGCGGATCTACCCGCGGCTGGAGCAGAGCGGCCGCTGGCGCGCCCTGGCGGAGGTGGTCACCGCTCTGCCGGAGGAGGCGGTCGCAGCGCAGCCGGCCGTGAGCCTGGCCGGCGCGCGCGCAGCACTGCTGATTGGTGACCTCGGGCGCGCCGAGCGATTCGCGCTCGTCGCGGTCGAGGCGGGCCGCACGGCGGTCGATGCGCTGCTGGAGGCCAAAGGGCTCGCGGCGCTTGGCAACGTGCGCCGGCTGCAGGGGCGCACGCGGGAGGCGCTCGACGTGTTGAATCGTGTGCTTGCGCTGGCGCCCGCGGACCCCGCGCTGGTGGCAGCCGTACGCCGCGACCACGGCAAGTGCCTCGGCGTGCAGGGCGACTTCGCGGGCGCCGCCGCCGAACTCGGCGCTGCACTCGCCTTTTTCGACGGGGCGGGCGACGAGCAAGAGGCCGCGCGCGCGGAGTTTGGGTTGGGCATGGCGTTGACGCAAACCGGGCGGCTGCCGCAGGCGATCGCGCACTACGAGTCCTGTCTTGCCCGCTGGCTGCGGCTTGGCGATCCGAACATGCAGGCCGAGATCCTCAACTCTCTTGGTTGGGCCTACGGCAACCGCGGTGAGTATGCCCGCGCCCGCGAGCTGTTGTTGGAAGGTCTGCGTCTGGCGCGAGAAGCCGGCAACGACTCCATCGAAGGTCTGACGCAGCACTCGCTGGGCGAGATCCTGTTGCAGACTGGCGACCTGGCGGGCGCCCGCGAGGCATTCGAGCGCGGCCTGGCGACGATGCAGAACCTGGGATCGCTCTGGGCCGTCACCGCCCTCTACGACTCGCTGGCGCTGACGACCGCCTTCGCAGGCGATCTCACGCGCGCCGAAGAGCATGCGCACCACGCCCTGAGCCTCGCCCGCCGCCAGGAGTCGCACTATCTGGCGGCGATCTGCTCGTTCACCCTCGGCGCGATCGAGAGCCGGATGGGCAGGCCGCAGGCGCTCGCCACGCTGCTCGGCGCAGCGGATGCGCTCACCAGTATGGGCGCCCCGCGCGAGACGGCCCGTGCTCATCTGTGGCTTATGCAGGCGCACTATACCGCCGGTGCGCACGAAGCGGCCAATCGCCACCTGCGCGACGCGTTGTCGCTCGCTGCCGAGCTGGGCAGCGATTCCGTATTCGATCTGCACGCGCGTTGGGACGCGGCGCCGCTGCTGGCCGCTGCCGCAAGCGGCGTCGAGCCGGTGCGGATCGAGGCCGTGCTCGCGCGGGCGGGCCGGATCTTGCCCACGGCCGCCTCCGCACCCGTCGCCGGCCTGCCCGCGCTGACGGCACGCGCCTTCGGTCCGGGAGCGCTGCTGATCGACGATGAGCGGTCCCTGGACTTCGCCTGGGACAAGGCGCGTGAGCTGTTCTTCTTTCTGCTGCACGGCGGCCCGCGCCGCCAGGAGCAGATCCTGAGCGCACTCTGGCCGGAGTCGGCGCCGGACAGAGCACGAGCCAGCCTGCACACCGCCGTATACCGGCTGCGCCACGCAATCGGGCACAAGGATGCGATTATGCTCTCGGCCGGCGTCTACCGGGCAAACGAAGAGCTGATCGTGTCCTATGACGTGCGCGCATTCGAACGCCTGTTGCAGGAGTCGTCAAGCGCCGGCGGCGACCAGGCGGTGACACTGCTGGACCGCGCCGTTGCACTCTACACGGGCGCGTTTCTGGAGCAACTCGAGGCCGAGTGGTGCGCCGAGGAGCGCGATCGGCTGGAGCAGCGCTATCTGCGCGCGCTTGAGCGACTCTCCGACGCGCATGCCGCTGCCGGCGAGCTGACCGAGTGCGTCGCCGCCGCCGAACGGCTGTTGGCGCGCGATCCGCTGCGTGAATCGGCGTACGCCCGCATCATTCGCGCCTGCCTGCGCCTCGGCGACCGCGCCGGCGCCCTGCGTGTTTACACGCGCTGTGTCGCGGTGCTGCGGGACGAGCTCGGCATCCAGCCCGGCGCTGAACTGCAGGCGCTCGCCACGCGGCTGCGCGTGTAGCCGGCTGCTGGCGCCGCCTACCCCTGCCTCGCGCAAGCGCTCGGCTGTCCCCTCCCCACAGGGGAGGGGTTTCTCCGAGAGCTACCGCCAGACCTCGGACAACCCTTCCCCTGTGGGGAAGGGAGCTTTGGCGCCAGCCAAAGCGGGGTTAGGTACGCGGGCGCTGACAAAACGATCCCTTGTCAGCGCCACGCGATGGCTTGTCACTATTTTGTCAGCGGTGGTTGTTAGCCTCTCGTCAGATCGTCCACCGGGGCGCCGGACTGCAGATGAGGAGCCGACATGCTTGACCGAGCCGAACCGCTTACCCTGCTGCGCACGAGCCCCGTGTTCGGCGAGCCGCTGACCTGCCCGATCTGCTGCGGGGCGCTGCGGCTCGATTCGTGGTGGATCTCGCCGCATTGGCTGTGCGCTTCGGGCCACAGCTACTCGAATCTGCGCGTGCTGGACGCCGAGCTGCGCGAACAGTGCTCCTCCAACAATTTTGCGTGCGAGGAAACTGCGAGTGCTGTAGAGTAGGGGCGCTTGCGGATTCAGCGTTGCATGGATGCAACGCTGCCGCGACTCCGTGAGGAGTCCGCATGTCTGCCCGCGCTCCACCAGCTACCGGCCGCTCGCCTCCCACATGCTGATCCTGCTCGCGCGCCGGCCTGCCGGCCGCGGGCCTCAGAACCCCGATGAGCATCAGCCCCGTGTATGTGCCGCGGTTTGCGGCGAAGGCCGCCGCTCACCGCGGCGGCGAAAGGACGTCGGATCATGTCGTTCCTGCGCAATCATCTGCACCTGCTCCTCGCCGTGATCGCCGGCCCGGTGGCCGTGTTCCTGGCCAGCCCGCACGCCAAGGTGCTGGCCGACGGCTTCATCGGTTCCTGGGGCAGCTAGCCGGTCAAGCAAACGAAGGAGTTCACGTCATGGCCATGCAAACGTTGCAAACGATTCTCTGCCGCGCCGCCGTCGATAGCGCGTTCCTGAATGTGCTGCTTGAGGCGCCGCGCCGTGCCGTGCAGCAGTACGACCTGAGCCCGGCCGAACTGGGTGTGCTGGCCGGTTCCAGCGCGCATTCCCTCGCTGACGTCGCCGTCGCGGTGGAGGTCTGGCGCCGGGGCGATCCGGCGATGGCGCCCGTGCCGGAGCTGGCGATTGTCGCCTGATCCAACCCGGTTCGCTGTACGACCCGACCGATCGACACACCCCGTCCAAGAATTGGAGTGTCTCTGATGTCGTTCCTGCGCAATCATCTGCACCTGCTCCTCGCCGTGATCGCCGGCCCGGTGGCCGTGTTCCTGGCCAGCCCGCACGCCAAGGTGTTGGCCGACGGCTTCATCGGTTCCTGGGGCTCATGATCCGCGGCGTTGGCCGCGGCTGAAAGAGTCCGCCGCGGCGTAGTCATGTCCATCCGCCCGGCGTGACATCGTAGCTGCACGCGCCGCGGCGCGGTTGACCGTTCAACCTGTTTCGCCTGATTGCTCCCAGGCGCGCGTTGCGCCTGGTAACAGGGCAGGGTATTGATGCGCTCAAATTCCGCACGAGAATCGGCGAGCCGCGTGGAACGCGTATCGAGCGAGCGCCGGTTCGGCGCGCTCGTGCAGAACGCGCCAGACCCGATCGCGATTCTGGATGCCGAAGGCGCGGTAGAGTACATCAGCCCGTCCGCCGTGCGGGTGCTGGGCGTTGCAACCGCGGAACTGATCGGCAGGAGCTGCTTCGATCTCATCCACCCCGCCGATCGTGGCCGTTGTCGCGCCGTGTTCGGCGCCGTTGCGGGTCGTTTCGGCGCAGCGAAACGAGTGGAGGCGCGCGTTCAGGGGGACGGCGGTGAATCGCGCAACTTCGAGCTCATGTTCACCAACCTGCTGGGCGAGCCCACCGTGCACGGCATCGTCGTCAGCGCCCGCGATGTCAGCGAGCATACGCGGCGCGAACAGCTCCTGCGGCAGCGCGCGTTTTTCGACGACATCACGGGGCTGCCGAAGCGCGGCCTGTTCAGCGACCGGGTGAAACAAGCCTGCAACCATGCGCGTGCCAGCGGCGCCGTGCTGGCACTGGTACTGATCGATATCGATCGCTTCAAGGCGATCAACGACGCGCTCGGCGCAGCGGACGGCGACGTGCTGCTCGGCGCGATCGGGCGCCGGCTCGAAGGGGCACTGCGCGCGATCGACACCGTGACGCGCCTCGGCGGCGACGAGTTCGCGATCGTGCTCGAAGAGCTGACCGGACCTTCCGGACCACGCCGCGTTGCCGAACGCATCATCGAGGCGCTGCGCACACCGTTTCGCATCGCGGGGCGCGAGGTCGCCGTGACCGCGAGCATCGGCATCGCCCTGAGCGCGGGGCAGCAGGCGGAGCCGGCCGGGCTGATGCAGCACGCCGATATTGCGCTGTACCAGGCGAAGGCCGAGGGCCGTGCGAGCTTTGTCGTCTTCGACGCACAGATCGACGGACCAGCGCTCGAGCGGCTGCGCGTCGAGGCGGAGCTGCGTTACTCGCTCGAACGCGACGAGCTGCGTGTGCATTATCAGCCCGAGGTCGATGTGCTCACCGGCGTCGTGGTCGGCGTCGAGGCGCTCGTGCGCTGGCAGCACCCGTGCCGCGGCCTGCTCGAGCCGGCGGAGTTTCTTCCGCTGGCCGAAGAGACCGGACTGATCTGCGCGATCGACCGCTGGGTGCTCGAACAGGCGTGCCGGCACGCCGCGGCCTGGCGCGCCATGCGGCCCACGGCGCCGTTCGTGCTCAGCGTAAATCTCTCCGCCCGACGGCTGTTGCAGCCGACGATCGTGGCCGACGTGGCGCGTGTGCTGCACGAAACGGGCCTTATGCCCGACAGCTTGCGTATGGAGATTACCGAGAGTGCGGTGATCGACGATCTGGACGCGGCCGCACAGGCGCTCAACGCCCTTGCTGCCCTCGGCGTCCAGATCGCCGTGGACGACTTCGGCACCGGCTATGCATCGTTCTCTTATCTGCGCCGCTTTCCGATCACCACGCTCAAGATCGACCGCGAGTTCGTCAGCAGCCTGGACACCGACCCCGGCGCCGAGACGATCGTGCGGGCGGTGGCAGGGCTGGGGCATGGGCTGGGCATGGACGTAACCCTTGAGGGCGTGGAGACACTGCGCCAGCTCGACCTCGCGCGCCAGTTGCACTGCGACCGTGTGCAGGGGAACTTCTTCTGGGCGCCGCTGCCCGGCGAGGCGATCGGCGAGATTCTCGCTGCTGCCGGCGCGTAGCGACACCGCAACGTACAATATCCACCAGCCGAGACCGGCAGCCTGGCCGCACAGACGCCGCAGCCACGCCTTACGCGCGCGGCGGACGGCTGCGGGAATCGATCGGCAGGCATACGGTCACGGTCGTACCCGCTCGGAGCGTGCTCTCCAGCGCGATCTGGCCGCCGTGCTGCGCCACAGCTTGCGCCGCGGCAGCGAGGCCAATGCCCGTGCCGGGAATGGACGAAGCGTTGGTCGCGCGGTAGAAGCGCTCGAATACACGCGGAAGCTCGTCCACCGGGATGCCGAGACCCTGGTCGGCGATGCGCACTTCGGCCCAAACGCAGCCGTCCGCCGCAGTTCTGCTGATCTGCACGCGCACAACGCCGCCGAGCGGACTGAACTTTGCGGCGTTCGAGAGCAGGTTGGCGATTACTCCCTCAAGGCGCTGCCGGTCCCAACGGCCGATCAATACCGCCTCATCAGACTCGACGGCGACCGTGTGCAGGGGACTCACGCGCGCCAGCGCGGCGGCTTCGCGCTGCACCAATGCCACCAGGTCCGTGGGAACCGGCATCAGCTCCACCAGCTCACCGCCTTGCACGCGCGCAAGGTCGAGCACCTGGCAGATAAGGTCGTTCATGCGCGTACTGGCCACGCCGATCGTATCCAGCGCTTCGGTCAACAGGTCCGGCGTGATGGCGAGGCCGCGAGCGGCACGGCGTTGCACGATCTGCACCATGCCCTGGATCGCGGTAAGCGGCGTGCGCAGGTCGTGGGAGATGGCGACGAGGAAATCCTCGCGCACGCGCAGCGCCGCCTCGGCCTGGGCGCGAGCGGCCTGCTCGACCTCCAGCAGCGCGCCCCTGGCGCGGTGTGCCTCTTCTAACTCGCGGGTGCGCTCCTGCACCCGCGCTTCCAACGCCGCATTGAGCCGGCGAACCTGTTCCTCGGCACGGCGGCGCTCTGCCAGCTCGCGCTGCGCCGCTTCGTGCAGCCGCGCATGCTCGATCGCGAGCGAGGCGAACTGGGCGAAGCCGTCGAGCTGGGCGATGTCGCGCTCGGAAAAGGCAGCGTCTTCGTGCAGATGGGCGAGCCCGATCACGCCGACGACGCGCCCGGCGGAGGTCAGCGGTACGCCGGCCACGGCGCGCAGCATATCGCGGCTCGTTCCGGGCACGCGGTTGGGCCAGCGGCCGGCCGGTCTGCCAGACGGTGCCGCCGACGCCGACGCCGTAGCCGATGCGGGCGCCCAGCCGCTCGGCGAAGAGACCGATTCCGGCGCGCGCCACCATCGTGCCGGCGCCCGGCTCTACGACATAGATGTAGCCGTGCGGTGCCCCGAGCAGGGCGCCAGCGCGCATGACGATCGTGCCGAGCAGGGCATCGAGGTTCGAGCCGCCCGTCAGGGCGCTGGCCGTTTCGTGCAGCAGCGAGAGATAGCGCTCGGCGGCGCCGGCCGCATGCTCCCCGGCCCGCGGCGCTGCACGATGGTTCACACGACTCTCCCAGAGCGTAGCTGGCGGCCAGCGTTCGGCCTGAGAATACCTCATTGTAGACACGGTAGACGCGTGGCGTGTGCGCGGCGCGGAGATACATAAAGACGTACGGCGCGCGGTGCTGTTCGCCGCGGCTTCGACGGCGCGGGGCGCCTAACCCTGCTTTGCCTTGCGGCAAAGCTGTCCCTTCCCGAGCCGGGAAGGGTTGCATTCGAGGTCAAACCGGGGGTCGCGAGGCAGGTTCTTCGCCTGTCTCGCAAGGACACCGGAGCCCCGCCACCGTCGCACGGTGTCTGGAGCGCTCCAGAAGTCCCTTTCCCGGCTCGGGAAGGGACAGCTTTGCCGCAAGGCAAAGCAGGGTTAGGTGCCCCGCGCCGCCATCGACAGGGCGGCGCTCTGCGGCTACGATGGGCGGCGGGCCGGCCGCGCAGCGGGCGGACGAGGTGCACGTGTGGTCGACGTGGCGTTGCTGGACCGGGCGTTCGCGGCGATCATCGCCCGCATGGTGGCGACGGGTCAGGCGCCGCACTACACGGAACTGGCTGCCGAACTGAGCCTCGATGTCGAAGCGGGCCGGCAAACGCTGCGCGAGTTGGTCGAGACCGGCATTCCCGCGTGGCTCCATCCCGGCACGGACTACATCGTCTCGTTTCCGCCGTTTCATAGCCTGCCGACGCAGTACCGTGTCTCCGTGGACGGCGAACAGCGCTGGTTCGCCCAGTGCGGCTTTGAGGCGTTGGCGGTGCGCTGGCTCTTTCCCGGCAAAACGGTGCGTATTGACGCGCCCTGCCTCGACTGCGGCGAGCCGCTCCAGGTCGCCATGCGCGACGAAGCGCTGCTTGCGGCCAAGCCCGCGTCGATCGTCGGCTATGCGCGCAGCCAGGTCGGCGGTGCGCCGGAGACGCGCGCCTGGCGTTGAGCCGGCATGAACCTCTTCCGGTCGGAAGAACATGCACGCAACTGGTCGGAGTTCGACGCCGCCTTTGCCGAGAACCTGCAGCCGCTCTCCCGCTGGGCCGAGCGTTTCAGCGCGCCGCTGTTTCGCAACCGCGGCCGCCCCGACTACATCTCCTGGCTGCGGGCAGAGCGGCTCGCGCAGCGCCCACCGCAGTAAGCGGCGGTTACGATCGCCGCTCGGCGATCGTAACCGCTGCTTCACCATTTCATTACCGACAACCGATCGCCGGGAGACGCGCATATGTGGCCGCGCGCCGCGTTGCGTGCCTGCCGCGCTGCGGCGATAAGCAGTACTCGACAGAAACTTGTAATCAGCCCGTAACCCTCGCGGATTGACAGGGTTCCGTTACAGCCGGAAGATTGTACACAGCACGTTACTGAACAGTTACAACAACCTCGCGACAGGGCCTCTCCCCGGACCGGGTTTCGGTGGAGGCGCCGGGCGCGGGCCGGGAGGTGAATCCCGCAAGGAATGTCGAGGAATCGCTCAACCGGACAGTAACTTTCCAGCCTCGCATACGTTCTTTCTTTTGTGGAAGGCCGCAATCGCGCTGCTCGCACGGGTTAGTGGAATTCACAGGTCTGCACTGACGCTGCTGCACGGTTCGCTGAACGGCGAGTCTGGTCATTCTATAGCTATTTGGAGATGTGTACGTGATGTTCTCTGGTCGGACTCCCACCGTTGCCCGCGTGGCCTCCAGTGAAAGCGATCAGGATCTGCCGGAAGGGCTGCGAGCCCTCGAAGCGCGGATTCGCACGCGCAAGGCCGTCGTCGGCGTTGTCGGCCAGGGCTATGTCGGCTTTCCCCTGGCACAGCGCATCGCCCAGAGCGGCTACAAAACCTACGGCTTCGACCTCAACGGCGACACCGTTGCGCGTTGCGAGCAGGAGAACAAGTCGCGCCGCTATCGCGCGGTCATGACCGTGCTCGGCCTGCGCCCCTGCGATGTGCTCGTCGTTGCCGTGCCGACGCCGACGCGCTTCACCGGCAGCGTCTACGAACCGGACCTGGCGATGGTCATCTCCGCCGTGCGCTCGCTGGTCAGCCACGTGCTGGAGGAGAGCCGGCCACGTCTGATCGTATTGGAAAGCACCTACGCCCCGGGCACGACGCGCAGCGTGGTGGCGCCGATCATCGCCGAGCGGCACGCGCTGGGCGAGACGGTGTTGCTCGGCTACTCGCCGGAGCGCATCGACCCGGGCAACACCCGCTTCCATCTGGAGAACACGCCCAAGATCACCAGCGGCATGGACGCCGCCTCCGCGGAGCTGGTGCAGCTCTTCTACAGCAGCTTCGTGGAACGCGCCGTGCCGGCTACGTCGCTGGAAGCGGCTGAAGCGACCAAGATTCTTGAGAACACCTTCCGCTTTATTAACATCACCTTCGCCCAGGAGTTCGACAGCTACTGCGAGCAGATGGGCATCAGCGCCCATGAGGTCGTCAGCCTGGCCTCGACCAAGCCGTTCGGCTTCATGCCTTTCTTTGCCGGGCCGGGCATCGGCGGGCACTGCATCGCCGAAGATCCGTACTTCCTCTATCAGGCGATGCTGGATGCCGGCAGTGAGGCCGGCATGCTCGCCGCCGGGCTGCGCAACCACGAGAACCGCGCCGGCGTGATCGTCGAGCGTATCGCCCGCGCCATGGGCCGGCCGCTGGCGGGCGCCCGCATCCTGCTGCTGGGCGTGAGCTACAAGCCGAACATCGGCGATGCGCGGCGCTCGCCCGCGATGCCGATTCTGCAACTGCTCGAAGCCGCGGGCGCCACGGTCGATTACCACGACCGGCATGTGGCGCGGTTTGCCGACCGCGCCTCCACCGACTTGTCAGATGCCAGTCCCGAGGCGTACGACCTTGCCGTGCTGCTCACCGAGCACAGCAGTGTCGACTACGCCGCGCTGGAGGCGGCGGGCTGGAAGCTGTGGAACGCGCATGGCCGCACGACGCCGCGTCCGGCGCAGGCCGGCGAGCCGCGCTCGCACCGGCTGAGCGATGTCCTGCGCCGTCAGTCGAAAGTGCTGCGCCTCGTGGAGGATCGGTCATGACCGTCCTCGTCACCGGCGCTGCCGGCTTTCTCGGTCGCAACCTCGTGCAGAACCTGCTCGCCGATGGCTTCACCGTCGCCGGCGTCGACAACTTCATCACCAGCGACCGCCGCGACGTCGCAGCGTTGGCGGATGCGCCCGGCTTCGAGTTCGCCGAGCTGGACATCACTGCCCCGGCGTTCGCGGCCTTCGCCGCGAAGCTCGGCCCGATCGAGGCGGTCTATCATCTCGCCTGCCCCACGGGAGTGCCCAACAACGGGCCGCTCGCCTACGAGATGATGACCACCAACTACGAGGGCAGCAAGGCGGTGCTCGAGATCGCACGAGCGCACGGCGCTCCAGCCCTGCTCACCTCGACGGCCGAGGTCTACGGCAATCCGCAGGTGGTGCCGCAAAGCGAAACCTATCGCGGCAACGTCGATCCGATGGGCGCCCGCAAGGGCTATGAAGAAGGCAAGCGCGCCGCCGAGGCGCTGTTCGCCATCTATCACGACCGCTTCGCTGTGCCGGCCAAAGTTGTGCGCGTGTTCAACACCTACGGTCCTTGTATGTGCCTCGACGATACGCGCGTGATTCCAGCCTTTCTCAAGGCCGCGCTCAGCGGGCAGCCGCTGACCATGCACGGCGAGGGCGGCCAGACGCGTTGCTACACCTATGCCAGCGATATGGTGAGCGGCATTCGCCTGGCGATGGCGAAGGGCACGCCGGCCCGCGCATACAACCTCGGCTCGCAGCAGCAGGTGACGGTGCGCGAGCTTGCGGAGCTGATTTTGCGGCTCACCGGCTCGGCGAGCCCGATCGTCTCGATCGACCGGCCGAGCCACGACCACGATTCGCGTTTGCCCGATACGACGCGTGCGCGGACCGAACTTGGCTGGCGCCGCGTGGTCGAGCTTGAGGAGGGGCTGCGGGCGTCGATCGCCGACTTCCGCCAGCGTATGCGCCTGGGCGAGGAATGGGAGGTACGGGAGGAGGCGGCGTCTCGCGTCGCATGATGAGTTGGCGCCGCGGCGGGGCGTTCCGCCCCGCAGTGATTGATTTCGTGGATTTGGTGCAGGACGTTCCATGCTGTATGTGATTGGATTCATCATTCTGGGCTGCATCGTCGCGGGCGGCCTCGGCTGGGTGGCCGAGCGGCGCCGGCGTGGCGATGTCGCGGCCTCGCTGGTAGCCGGCGGCGCCGATCTGGCCGAGCAGAGCCAGCGCACCCGCGGACTGCGGCGCTGGTTCGGCCGCCAGCCGGCGCTGCTGATTCCACCGGGCGTCTGCGCCGCGATTATCCCGGCACACAACGAGGCAGCGGTGATCGCCGCCACGTTGCGCTCCGTCGTGCAGGTCTGGCATCCGCGGGATGTCTTCGTTTTCTGCGACAACTGCTCGGATGGCACGGCCGAGATCGCCCGCCAGTTCCTGCCCGAAGCCAACGTGCTGATCGGCCAGGGGCAGTTGGGCAAGTCGCGCGGGTTAGAGCACGTGCTCACCGGCTACGTGTTCGCGAACGATTACGTCTACGTCTCGGTGATCGACGCGGATACGACGGTCGAGACCAATTTCCTGCAAAACACGCTCAAAGTGCTGCGCTACAAGGACGTGGCCTGCGCCGTGGGCCAGGTGCGCTCGAAGTGGTACGCGAACAACCTGATCTCTGTCTATCGCACCTATGTCTACACCGTCTGGCAGCTCATCTACAAACAACTGCAGAGCTACACGAACTCGATCACGATCGCCTCGGGTTGCAGTACGACCTGGAAGACACGCGTGCTGAAGCAGCTCGAGTTCGACCATCGCATGTCCACCGAGGACTTCAGCCTGACGATGCAGGTGCACCGCCGGCGGCTGGGCAAGATCAAGTACGTGCGCTCGGCCGTGGTGACGACCCAGGAGCCGTTCAGCATCGGATCCTACCGCAAACAGATGTATCGTTGGGACCGCGCCTGGTGGGAGTCGGTGCGCAAATACCGCGTGGGCCTGCATTGGTTCCACATGCGCAACGGCCTGCCCACCGGCATCAGCGTGCTCGACATCTCGACCGTGCTGCTGACGCTGGACATCGCGATGTTCATGCTCACGGTACTGGCGCTGCCGTTTCTGCTCATTCACCCCGTGCAGCTTCACGTCTGGTTTTTGGACGTGCACAGCCGCCCGGCGGTGTTGAACTTGCTCGCCTGGCAGTACGGCAGTGTGCTGCTGACGGCGTTCGTTGTCAGCGTTGTGACGCGCAGGCCGCGGGTCTTCTTCTACAGCCCGCTGTTCCTGTTCTTGCTGTATCTGGATATCATCGTGACGTTTCGGGCGGTGGGCAGCACGGTGAGAAGCCAGTACCAGCAGTTGAGGACGGTCGCCGGTAATTCAGACGCCTCTATTTGGACGAGTCCCGAGAGAAGGCAGGAGGTTTAGCCATGACAACCCCAGTGAGCGAAGGTGCCACTACGGCAGTGGCGGGCGTGTCGGCGGCCGGTGCGGTTGCTTCGGCGGCCGGCGCGCCGGCGGCGGTGCAACTGCCGAACACCGGCACCGGACACGGCGCTCCCAACACCAGCATCACGTTTATGCTCGTGGCGGGTGCGATTTCGGCCCTGGCCGGGGCGGCGATGTTCCTGATGGGCCGCCGCCGCGAGCTTGAGGACGACGGCCTGAGCTAGTCGCACCGCAGCGCGGTTCGCCGCACGCCGGGCGGTGCAGCGCCCGGCCACGTGGCAGGCTGGCACACGCATGACCTGACCGCGCCGCTATTTCGGTGCGCGATCAGATGGTCGTTGCCCGGAATGGTCCGCGATACGCGCGTGGACGCATGGCGCAAAACAGCCGCAAGCCCCCGGTTGGTGACACTCCGCCTGTCACTGCCGGGGGTTTGGCGTTTTCCGGTCAGGTGGGCGGGTTCGGCCGGCGCGCTGCGGCCGGTCGTTGTTGCGTCGCAACCGGCCGATCACAAGCGGCCTCTACCGCACGTTGCGCGACGCGCAGCGTGAGTCGTGCAGCAAGGGACGCTCATCCGGTCAGCCCTCGTGCCGTGATTGTGCCACGACCCAGCCGTTGCCGTCGGGGTCGTCGAAGGTGGCGAACGTGCCCCAGAACGCCTCCTCGACCGGCCCGTTCCAGTGCAGGCCGCGCCCCGCGAGTTCGCCGTAGGTCTGGTGAATGTCCTCCGTCGCCAGCACGATCCCTTTGAGTGAGCCGGGCGGCATCGTCTCGAACCAGGTCACCAGCGTAATCGAGGCCATGCCGCCAGCCGGAGCGAGCTGTACCCAGCGCATGCCGTCGCCCATCGCCACATCGGCGCGCGGCTCGAAGCCGAGCACGTCCGTATAAAACGCCTTCGCACGATCCTGATCGCTGACGGGCACCGAGATGACTTCCAAAAAATTGCCGGCCATCGGTCTCCTCCGTTCCGCAACTTCGTATCCGCTGCTGATTCGCTCCGTCGCGGCGGTTCACGGCGCTTCGTCGCGCAGCGCGTTGAGCAGGGCGGGCAGCGCCTCGCGCAGCAGCTTGCTGTTCCAGCCCGAGGCCAGGATGTCGCGCACGCTCAGTGCCGGCGGGCCGCCGGCGGCGAAGCCGCTGTGTACGAGGCGCAGACGCGTGCCGGCGGCGGTGGGCTCCAACTCGAAGCGCACGAGCGTTTCGGGCAGTCCGCTGCTCTGCCAGGTGTAGGCGAGACGGCGCGGCTCTTCGAGCGCCACAACTCTGCAGTCGATCACGCCGCTCCAGCCCTCGGCTTCGGCAACGCGGAAGCTGAATTCGTGCCCGAGGCGCGGTTCGAAATCGTTCGGCATCAGCCAGCCCGCGAGGGCAGCGCTGTCCGTCAGCGCCCGCCAGACGCGCGCCGGGGGGTGCGGATACTCGATCTCAAGCTCGATCGCGTCGCGCACGGCGTCGGCGGCCCGCGCGGCATCGTGCGTCATGGCTCCTCCTCCAGGTAGCGCCCCAGCTTTGCCAGATGGTCATGCCAGAAGCGCTCGTAGCGGCTCAGCCAGACCTGAACCTCGCGCAGCCGCTCGGCCCGCAGGCGGTAGAGCCGCTCGCGGCCGGCGCGCCGCTCGCTCACCAGCCCGGCGTCGAGCAGGATCTTGAGGTGCTGCGAGACCGCTGGGCGGCTCATGGCGAACGGCGCCGCCAGCGCCTTGACCGACCGGTCGCCTTCGGCGAGCAGGTCCAGCAGGCGGCGCCGCGCGGGGTGCGCAATGGCCGCGTAGATCGGCGTCTCTCGTTCTCCTGCGACGGTGTTCATACTGCCATGATACGTAAGCTATGACTTACCAGTCAAGTCACGGTACACCATAACGACGCGCTATACTCGGCACAGCGCGGGTATGCCGCCAGCCGCGCAGAGGAGGGCGCCATGCCGGCCGTGCGGGTGAACGGCATCGAGCTGTACTACGAGGAGGTTGGCGAGGGCACGCCGCTGGTCTTCAGCCACGAGTTCGCGGGCAGCCTGGAGAGCTGGGAGCCGCAGCTCGACTGCTTCGGGCGGCGCTACCGCTGCGTCGCCTACAACCATCGCGGCTATCCGCCGTCCACCGTTCCCGACGATCCAGCGGCGTACTCCGAAGAGCAGCTCGTTGACGATCTGCGTGGCCTGCTCGACGCGCTGGGGATCGAGCGAGCGCACATCTGCGGCCTCTCGATGGGCGGCGCTGTGGCGCTCAAGTTCGCCATCGCCCACCCGGATCGCTGCCTCGGCGTCGTCGTGGCCGGCGCCGGCGGCGGTTCCGGCAACCGCGAACAGTGGCAACGCGATGCGCTGATGACGATCCGCACCTTCGAGGAGCAGGGCATGGAGGCCGTCGCCGCGTTCTACACGCGCGGGCCGGCGCGGGTGCAGTTCCTGCGCAAAGACCCGCGCGGCTGGCAGCGTTTCCACGACCTGTTCCGCGGCCACTCGGCGCGGGGTTCGGCGCTGACGATGCGCGGCGTGCAGCTCAAACGCCGCACGGTCTTCGAGGTCGAAGACGAACTGACCCGCATCCAGCCGCCGGTCTGCATCATGGTGGGCGATGAGGATGAGACCTGTCTTGAGCCGGCGCTGCTGATGAAACGGCGCATCCCCAACGCCGGGCTGTGGATCCTGCCGAAGTCCGGCCACGCGATCAATCTGGAGGAACCGGGCCTGTTCAACGCCGCGGTATTGGAGTTCCTGACCGCAGTCGAGCAGGGCCGCTGGCTGCCGCGCGCCGAGGTCAGCACCTCACTGCTGCCCGCCGACCTTGCCGGCGAGCGACACTGAGGCGGCGCCGATGGCGATCACTGTACTCTGTTCCAGCGGCGCCTTCAGCCGCACGCCCGGCCAGACCGACCTCGGCGCTGTCGCGGAGTTCGGTCCGCGGCTCGATGCCGCCGGTCTGGAACTGCTGCTCTATCCCGACTGGCAGCTCGCGGCGGACACGATCGCCGGCGATCTGCTCGCGACGGGGCTGCGTTTTCCCGTCGTGCACGCCGAGAAGGCGATCGGCGCCGCGCTGGGCAGTGCCGGCGCGGTTGAGCAGGAGCAAGGTCTGCGGCGGCTTGAGGAGAACTGCCGTCTCGCCCGGCAGATCGGTGCGGACGTGGTCGTGCTGCATCTCTGGGATCTGCCTGACTCGGACCGGAGTTTCGACCGCAACCTGGGCTGCCTGCCGCGCTGCCTCGATCTGGCCGAAGCGAGCGGCCTCACGCTGACGGTCGAAACGGTGCCCTGCGCCGTGGCCGACCCGCTCACGAACGTGCGGCGGGCGATCGAGCGCGATGGGCGCTGCGCCGTGACGCTGGACACCGAGTTCCTGGCGCTGCACGGCCAGCTCGAACAGGCGCTGGCATCGCCCTGGCTCTGGCAGGAGGGCCGCGTGCGGCACATCCAGATCAAGGACTACGACGGCGCCCTGCGCGACGCGGCGGGGCGTCGTCGCTACCTGCAGCCGGGCGAGGGCCGCATCGACTTCATCTACCTGTTCGAGGTGCTGCGCGAGTGGGAGTTCAGCGGCACGGTCAGTCTTGAAGCCTCGGCGCTTGCTGCAGACGGCAGCGTCGATATCGAGCGGCTGAGCCGCAGCCTGTCGCTGCTGCGCTGGCTCGCGGCTGGCGGCTACGACGAGGAGATCTGAGCGGCGTTCGGCTCTCGCCCTCACCCCCGTCCCCTCTCCCAATCCTGGGAGAGGGGCGATCCCGGGTAGTGCGTTCCGTGGCCGGTGCGGTTAACCGTGCTGCGGCGTGCGCGTTCCCGGATCGCTACGGATAGCCCGACGCCGTCCGAGTCGTGCTCCGCCCGATCGCCCCTCTCCCAGGATTGGGAGAGGGGGCGGGGGTGAGGGCCACGGACCGGCCGCTTCCGCACAGAGCGCCTGTCGGGTCACACTGGTTGCTGCGGGACGGTTCCGCCACTGCGCAGGAGGCAAGCGTGCAAACCAGTCTCTTCTATCTGCCGTCCATCGGTTCGCGCGCGGAGATCGAGCAGGGCATGGCCGGACTGCGGCCGGATCTCTACCAGCGCATGCTGACCGAGCTGAAGGAGCAGGCGCAGCTCGGCGACGAACTGGGCTACGACTCGATCTCCTTCACCGAGCACCACTTCCACATCGAGGGGTTCGAGATCTCGAACAACCCCGTGCTGCTGGATCTCTACATCGCGCTGCACACGAAGCGCATCCGCGTGGGCCAGCTCGGCATCGTCCTGCCGGCGCAGAATCCGCTGCGTGTCGCCGAAGACATCGCCATGCTCGACCACATGAGCGGCGGCCGCGCCAACGCCGGCTTCGCCCGCGGCTATCAGCGGCGCTGGGTGGACGTGATGGCGCAGCAGATGCACGGCATCCACGGCGCCACGCCCGGCCAGCACGACGCGATCGACCAGGCGAACCGCCAGGCCTTCGAGGAGCACTTCCGTATCATCAAACAGGCCTGGTCGCAGGACATGCTCCAGTACGAGGGCAAGAACTGGCAGATCCCGCCGCGGGGCACGCCCTGGGACCTGGACGCCACACGCCAGTGGGGCGCCGGACTGAGCGAGGACAACATCGTGCAGGCGATCGGCGTGGTGCCGAAGCCGTTGCAACAGCCGCATCCGCCGATCTTCCAGCCGTTCGCCTCGAGCGAGAACACGATCCGCTGGTGTGCCCGCGAAGGCGTGACGGCGATTCTGCCGGCGATGCGCCTTGAGCTGCAGAACCACCTGTACGAGGTTTATCGCGAAGAGGCGGCGGCGCACGGTCGCAAGCTGCAGCCGGGCGAGGGGCTCGGTGTGCTGCGCGACGTGATCGTCTGCGACACGGACGCAGAGGCGCAGGAGCTGTGGTCGTACGGCGCGGCCTTCTGCGGCTCGGCCTGGTTCGCGCCGTTCCACTTCGGCGACGTGCTGCGCGGCCAGACCGGCGAGGCGCCGTCACGCGAAGAGATGCTGCACAACGGCATGCTGCTGGTGGGCAGCCCGGATACGGTGAGCCGCCAGCTCGAACGGCTGCAGGCCGATACGCCGGTCAACTGGGTCTTCGCCTGGATCTACAACGGCCTCGTGCCGCACGAGAAGCTGCTGCGCTCGATCGAGCTGTACGCGACGAAGGTGCTGCCACGCTTTGGCTGAGGCAGGCGGCCGTCAGCGGACTGCTCTGCCGAGCACGAGCGGCAGCGCCCGCGCGGGGCACCTAACCCTGACTCCGCTGAAGCGAGGTCTGTCCCTTCCCGAGGCGGGAAAGGGACTTCTGGAGCGTTCCCAGCACCGTGCGACGGTGGCGGGAGCGCGGTGTCCCTGTGGGACACGCGGAGAGTCCGTCTCCCACTCTTTCGGCTATCCTCAACCCGAACCCTTCCAGTCTCGGGAAGGGACAGCTTTGCCGCCAGGCAAAGCAGGGTTAGGTGCCCCGTGATGACGCTGACGCCCCGCGCAGCAGCGAACGCCGCCTGCGGTGCGCAGGCTAGCGCTGAGAGGCGCGGAAGCCGGCCGCGCGGGCGGCCTCTTCTGTCTCGAAGAGCATATCCGGCTCGACGCGGTCGTAGTTCGCCTGGCCGGGCAGGTGGTAGATGCGCTCGCCTTCGCGCGTGATCTTGCCCTTGATGGCGCCGCCACCCGGTGTCTCAGCGCGGCGGTAGCCCGCAGCCTGCGCCGCATCCTCGGAAGCAAACCACTCCTCGGCCTGCGTGCGCTCGTAGCTGCTCTGGCCGGGCAGGTGATAGATCTTCTCGCCGCGCGTGTTGATGTTGCCCTTAATGCGGCGGTCGGCCGGCGCCTGCACGCCGTTGCTCGCCTGCTCGGCGGTGCGCTGGACCACGTCTTCGACCTGCTCCACGGCGGTCGCGGTCGCCTCGATCGTGGCGCGGCTCACCCGCTCGGTGGCGGCGGCTGTCTTACGTACCGTCTCCGCCTGCGCATCAACGATCGCCTCGGCCGTCTGGCCGCTGCGCTCGGCCGCACGGAAGGCGAACGTCTGCAGCGGCGCCGCGGCCGAGAGATAGGCGGCCATGAGCTGGTTGTACGCCTCGATCAACCGTCCGTAGCTCGCGGCGAGACCGGAGGTATTGCCGGGGCGGGTGAGCGCCAGCGGCAGCCGCAGCCACTCGGCCGCGACGTCGAACTGGGCCGTGGTGAGATCGCGCGTGCTGGCGGCGATGCGCTCCGCCGCGCTGCGCAACGGTTGCTGGTCGTTGCTCAGGGCACGCGTGCCGGCGCTCAGCGCCGCGAACTGGCGGCCGTAGCCGCCGAACAGCATCCCCCAGCCGTCCTGCCAGGCCCGGAGCGCCTGCTCGCTGGCGCCGCGCTGTGTATCGGTGGTCATCACTTCCCGTCCTTCTGAATGGACTGCACGCTCTCGACGTGCACCTAGGTGCATTATACACTTAGCTGAGCCCGGATCCGCGTACGCCGAGCGCTTTCTGGCGATCTGCCAGATTGTTGCCCGGCGTCGATGCCATGCCCCGCCGCAGACGCGTCGCCGCGATGGCGCTTGCCCGCGCGTCGCCATGCGGCCGATACTGGCGCGGAGCACGATGTCACGCGCCGCCGTGCGCGAAGGGATGAGCGATGACGACCACGAACACCGCGGTCAACGCGAAGGTGCAGGATCTGGTCGAACGGCAGATCGCAGCAGGCGAGCAGCTCGGCGTGCAGGTCAGCGCCTATCTGCGCGGCGAGCCGATCGTCGAGATTTGCGCCGGCCAGATGGGGCCGGACGATCTGCGGCTCGTGCAGCCCGATACACTGTTCAACTGCTTCTCGACGACGAAAGGCATCGCGGCCGCGGCGCTGCACATCCTCGCCGACCGCGGCCAGATCGACTACGACGCGCCGGTGGCGCAGTACTGGCCGGCCTTCGCCGCCAACGGCAAGGAGCGGATCACGGTCGCACAGGCGATGAGTCACCAGGCCGGGCTCCACGCCATGCCCTCGCCGGCCACGATCGAAAGCCTGACCGACTGGCAGGCGGGCCTCGACTGGGTCGCAGGCGGCACGCCGGCCTGGGAGCCGGGCACGGCCACAGGCTATCACGCCATCACCTACGCCTGGATCGTGGGCGGCATCGTGCAGGGCGCGACGGGCCGGCACATCAAGGACGTGATCCGCGAGGAGATCGCGCTGCCGCTCGGCGTGCAGGACGAAATGTTCGTCGGCATTCCCGACGGCGTGGAGGACCGCCTGGCAGTGCTGAAGCTGGGGGCGCGGCCGGAGCAGCCGCCGGCCATGCCGCCCGATCACCCAATGCTCCAGGCGATGCCGCCGAACCTCGGCCTCACGCTGTTCAACGATCTGCGCGTGCGCCGCGCCTGCCTGCCTTCGGCTAACGGCCACTTCAGCGCCCGCGCCCTGGCGCGGATGTATGGCGCGCTGGCCAACGGCGGGCAGATCGACGGCGTGCGGCTGGTTTCGCCGGAGCGCATCGCGCAGATGCAGCGCGTGCTCACGAGCGAGGTGGACCGCGTCTTGATGCTGCCCATGCGCAAGGGCATCGGCTTCTGGATGGGTGGCCAGATCGGGCCGATGCCCTCGGCGCGCGGGCCGCGTCTCACCGCCTTCGGGCACGACGGCGCCGGCGGCTCATCGGCCTTCGCCGATCCCGAAGCCGGGCTGTCCGTGGCCGTCGTGCCCAACCTGATGCAGCTCACGTTGACCGCGGAAGGGCCGACGCTGGCGATCTGCAACCTGATCCGCGCCGAGTTGGGCGTCGCCTGAGGCCAGGCCATGCATGAACTTGACGACGGATCGGGCGGGCGCCCGCGGGTCGCGGCGCCCGCCGTCCTCTCGATCAGCGCGCTGACGCTGGCGACGCGCGGCATGGCGCGCTCGGTCGCGTTCTACCGCGCACTGGGCTTCGTGCTGCACTACGGCGGCGAAACGGCCGGCTTCAGCAGCTTCTACGTCGGCGCCTCGCACCTCAACCTGATCGCGGTGGCGCCGGAGACGCGGCTGGGCTGGTGGGGCCGCGCCATCTTCTACGTTTCGGACGTGGACGCCTTCCATGCGCGGGCCATCGCGGCCGGGCTGCTGCCGGAAACCGCGCCCGCCGACGCACCCTGGGGCGAGCGCTTCTTCCACATGCTCGACCCGGACGGCCACGAGTTGAGTTTCGCTGAGCCGATCGCCGCTCAGGGCCGCTGAGGCGCAGGCTGCCGGCACTTCGTCCCCACGGCGGCTACGGCAGCGGCTGGCGCTGGTAGCGCGCGTCCAGCGTATGGGCGAGGCGCAGCACCGGCTCGAACGACTCGTGGCCGCGGGCGAACACGGCAGCCACGCTGTACACCAGCCGGCCCTCCTGCCAGACCAGCGCCGTGATGCCAGGACCGCGCACCGCCTGCTCCAGCTCGCCCAGGCGCACAGGCAATGCTACCAGGCGGGCGCCCGGGTTCTGCCCGCCGCCGCTGCACACGCTGGGTGCGGCCGCGCGGTCTGTCTGTTCGGCGCGGCAGGCGTCGGTGGCGAGACCCTGGATGCGCTCGGTCGTTTCGCGCGCCGCTACGTCATCGCGATACAGGGCGACCGAGACAAGGATCTGCACCTGCCCGCCGCTGCCGAAATAGCGGTCGAGCCGTCCCTGCCAGCCACCCTGCGCGTAGACACGCGCCGCGTCGAGCGCCCTCGGCATGTCCTGCGCCGCCATGCTCGGCGTATCGATCGCCAGCTCGCCCAGCAGCTTCAGGTCCGGCGTGGCGGCGACGTCGGCCACCTGCGCGGAGTAGCCGCCGAGCGTTTGACCGACCTGCGCGGCGGTCAGCGCCGTCCCCCGCGGCGCCGCACTGGCTGACGGCGGCTGTGCCGAAGCGCCGAGACCGGCGAGCCAGGCGCTCGCGGCGCTGAGCGCGGGGTCAGTACTGCCCACGCGCCCGGCCGTCGGCTGATCGGGCTGCACGCCGACTTTATCCAGCGGCGTGCTGGAGAAGCCATCCAGCGCGGTGAAGACGGTGTACTCCAGCGCGGCCTGACCCGGCAGCGGCACCAGGCCGGCGCCGTTCACCGCCCCCGCCGTCTTCTGCCCGAACAGCCGCGCCGCGCCGTAGTCGCGCAGGGCCGATGCGGCCAGTTCGGACGCCGAAGCCGAGTTGCCGTCGATCAGCACGGCGAGCGGATGGCGATGCGGATAGTAGTGCCCGTCGGCCAGCTCTTCGGCGCGGACACCGTGCCGGCTGCGCAGCGCGGAGACGACGCCGTTCGGAATGAAGCGGCCCGTGAGCGTCGAGACCGAGTCGATCGCGCCGCCGGCGTTGCCGCGCAGGTCAAGCACCCAGCCCTTGACGCCCTGCTGCTCGAACGCGTCCAGCGCCGCGTCGAGCGACTCAGCCAGCGTCTTACCGCCGGCGAGCTTCACGTAGGGCGCGGGGAAGATCAGCAGACGCAGATAGCCGATGCCGCCGGGAAGCATGCGCGATTGCAGCAGCGGCAACTGCGTGTCGCCGCCTTGCAAGAGGGCGAGCGCTTGTTTGTAGAGGTCGGCGGGAACGAGCGTCGTGTGATCGTCGTGCAGGCTCTGCGCCATCGCCTTCACGGCGGCGAAGGCGTAGGGCGCGGCGTCTTTGCCCGCGGTGACGCGGTTGAACGCGGCTGCAAAGGCAGCGAAATCGCCCGTGGGCGAGCCGCGCAAGGTTGGGGCATCGCCCGCATCGGCGCCGCCGGCGCGCGCCTGCTGCTGCACCCCGGCCCAGGCGGCGGCGAGCAGGTCTTGCGGGTGCAGGGGCTGCAGATAGTCGCTGAGCAGGTAATCATAGGCCACGCGCACCGTTTCAGCGCCGGCCGGCTGCAGCGCCAGTTCCTGCACCGTGAGCGGCTGCGGCGGTTTGCCGGCGCCGCAGGCCGCCCCGAGCAGCACCAGGCAGAAGCAGACCACGCCGGCAAACCGCCGCACGCCACACCTCACTGCGCGCCCGGCCAGCCTGAACGCTGTCATGCGGCCGGTCTGCCCACGGTATGCCTGCCTGCCGGCGAGCGTCCAGTTCCGCCGGCCTATCACTGGTTCGAAGCCCGCCGCCTTGACATATACTCGCAAGAGAGGACCGTTCGCATTCTCTGCCGAACTGCGCGATGAGATCACCCCCGGCGCCGCACGCTCGAAGAAAGGCAGCCTGCCGTGACCACGATCGAACCCTCCGCGATCGCCGCGCTCTATCCGCGCCAGCCGCTCTCCGACATGCTTGCCGAGACGGCGCGCCGCCTGCCCGATAAGGCCGCCTTCATCGATACCACCGGCAACGCCTTCAGCTACGCCCGTGTCTGGAACGCCGCACGCGGACTGGCCCGTCTGCTCCAGCTACGCCACGGCGTGCAGAAGGGCGAAACCGTCGCCATCTTCTCCCCCAACTGCCCGGAGTTCGCCGTGGCGCTGCACGGCGCACTCGTCGTCGGCGCCAAAGTCACGCCGCTCAACCCGCTCTACCGCGAGCGCGAAGTCGAGCACCAGCTCGATGATGCAGAGGCGGTGGTCGTGTTCGCACACGGCTCGCTGCTGCCGCTGGTGGAGAGCGTGCGCGGCAACCTGCCGGGCGTGCGCGCGGTCTACGCTATCGAGGAGGTGTGGAATCTGGCGGAGGCCGAGCCGGGCGAGCCGGCGCCGGTGGCGATCGACCCGCTCGAAGACCTCGCCTTCCTGCCCTACTCCAGCGGCACCACCGGCCTGCCCAAGGGTGTGATGCTGACGCACTACAACCTCACCTCGAACATCCGCCAGTCGATCGCCACGGGTCTGGCGCGCGAGGATTCGGTGCTGCTCGCCTTCCTGCCCTTCTTCCACATCTACGGCGCCACGCTGCTGCTGAACGCGCCGCTGGCCGTGGGCGCCACCTGCGTCGTCATGCCGCGCTTCGACGCCGAGCAGACGCTGGCGCTGATCGAGCAGCGCGGCGTCACCGATCTGTTCGTGGCGCCGCCGGCGCTGCTCGCGCTGGTGCATCACCCGGCCGCCGCCACGCGCCGCCACGAGACGCTGCGCTTCATCCTCTCCGGCGCGGCGCCACGA
>Ga0207416_1000864_pt1 | contig 46336 bp, 49 predicted proteins | sample PaiPotPPM11metaG_FD_184107 | JGI IMG/M metagenome (GOLD analysis project Ga0207416, IMG submission 184107) | Iron sulfur acid spring bacterial and archeal communities from Banff, Canada, to study Microbial Dark Matter (Phase II) - Paint Pots PPM... ...
GACGATGACGATCTCGTTACCGAGGCCGTTCATCTTGACGAAATCCCTGTTCGCCAGCGCGCCCATAACAAAGCCCAAAGTCTGCGACCAATGTCGGCGACTTATATGAGGAGTCACACCGCCCGCGCCAGTGTCCCGATTGCGCAGCGGCGGGAAATTGGGCAAGGCACGGTGCGCCCGATCGTGCTAAAGTCCTGTGGGCGACGAATGGATTTGGGGCGACGGTGCGGCCGCGGGCACTGATCGCGTGTGCAAGGAGAGCCCGATGTCGTTCCGCTTGAGCCTTCGCGCCGGTGCCGCGATGGCCATCGCCGTGTTTCTGGTTATGTTTCTCGCCGCGTTCCTGACCGTGGCCCCGTCTACCGCGCAGACGCCGCCAGCCGCCACGCCGACGGCTCCGGCGCAGACCTCGCCGGCGCCCACCGCCACTCCGGCCGCGCCCGCCGCTCCCGATACCGCGCCCGCCCAAGGAAGTCAGAGCGGCAGTCAGGACGGCGACGTGTTCGGCCAGAACACGGCGCTAACGGCAAAGACCATCGTTTACGTGAAGGGGTCCGGCACCTGGGACAAGGCCTTCGACACGATCACCAATTCGTTCAAGAAGATCGACGCCTATCTCGACAAGGAAGGCATCAAGGCGAACGGCCTGCCGATGACGATCTTCACGGCGACCGACGACACCGGCTTCGAATTCGAGGCCGCCATTCCGATCGCCGAGGCCCCCAAGAACCCGCCGCACGGCGACATGGCCGTCGGTCAGTCGCCGGAGGGCGCGGCCCTCAAATTCATTCATCGCGGATCGTATGACGACCTCGATAATACCTACGAGGCGATCACCAATTATCTCGACGACAAGAAGCTCGAAGCCAAGGATATGTTCATCGAGGAATATGTGACCGATCCGGTCAAATCCGGGGCGGGCAAGCTGGTCGTTAACGTCTATGTCTTGATCAAACAACCCACCGCGCCGGGCTAGTTCCCGCCCGGTTGACAGTGCGACCCGTGGTTGACAGTCAACAAGACCATCACTAGGTTCCGGCCGCTCTCGTAAGAGACTGAAATTTTTGACCGCCGACCGGTCCTGGAGACCGGAGGTAACCGCCCGACAGCGCGATGCGCCCTCGGGCGTCGTTTCGTTTTTCTCCTTCTCCCCGCATGCGGGGAGAAGGTCGGGATGAGGGGGCCTGTCCGCTTGGCTCAGACTCGCGGAGAGGCCCCCTCACCCTCGTTCGCTTCGCTCACATAGCCAATCCTCCGGATTGGCGTTCTTTGACTTCAAGAACGGCGTCCGAAGGACGCCTATCCTCTCCCCGCGCTGCAGGGAGAGGTAAGAGGCAAAAATGTTCGACAGTCTGTCCGAGCGACTGAGTTCGATCCTCGACCGCCTCACGCGGCGCGGCGCGCTGTCGGAAGCCGATGTCGACGAGGCGCTGCGCGAAGTACGGCGCGCGCTGCTTGAGGCCGACGTCGCGCTCGACGTGGCACGGGCCTTTACCGACCAGGTGAAAGCGCGCGCCGTCGGCGTCGAAGTGGTCAAGTCGGTCACGCCCGGCCAGATGGTCGTGAAAATCGTGCACGACGCGCTCATCGAGACGCTTGGCTCGAACGCGCAGCCGATCGATCTCAACGCGCCGGCGCCCGTCGTCATCATGATGGTGGGTCTGCAAGGCTCCGGCAAAACCACGACCACGGCGAAGATCGCCAAGCGCCTCACCGACGTGCAAAAGCGCAAGGTGCTGATGGCGTCGCTCGACACGCGCCGGCCCGCCGCCATGGAGCAGCTTGCCGTCCTCGGCAAGCAAGTCGGCGTCGAGACGCTGCCGATCGTCGCCGGACAAACGCCGGTGCAGATCGCCGCGCGCGCGCAGCAGGCGGGGCGGCTCGGCGGCTACGATGTGGTGATGCTCGATACCGCGGGCCGTCTCACCCTCGACGAAGAATTGATGCGTGAAGCGGCCGATGTGCGCCGCGCCGCGGCTCCTCACGAAGTGCTTCTCGTCGCCGACGCGCTCACCGGCCAGGACGCCGTCAATCTCGCGCGCGCGTTCAACGAGCGGCTCGACCTCACCGGCATCGTGCTGACCCGCATCGACGGCGACGGCCGCGGCGGCGCGGCTTTGTCGATGCGGGCCGTGACCGGCAAGCCGATCAAGCTCATCGGCACCGGCGAAAAGCTCGACGCCATCGAGGATTTTTATCCGCAGCGCATTGCCGACCGCATCCTCGGCATGGGCGACATCGTCTCGCTCGTCGAAAAAGCGGCGACGACCATCGACGCCGAGAAAGCCGCGCGCGTCGCCGAGAAGATGCGCAAGGGCGCGTTCGATCTCACCGATCTGCGCGAGCAACTCGGGCAGATGAAGGATATGGGCGGGATGTCCGGGCTGATGTCGATGATGCCGGGCATCGCCAAAATGAAAAGCCAACTGGCCGAGCGCAATCTGGATGAGACAGTGCTCAAACGTCAGATGGCCATTATCGATTCCATGACTCCGGGCGAGCGGCGCAATCCGGATGTCCTCAAAGCCAGCCGCAAGCGGCGCATTGCCGCCGGCTCCGGCACCAAACCGGAAGACATCAACCGGCTGCTGAAAATGCACCGCACGATGGCGGACATGATGAAAGCCATGGGACGTAGCTCGGGCGCCAAGCGCGGCCCGATGGCGGGCCTCGCCAACATGCTTGGCTTCGGCGGCGGCATGCCGAGCGCGGAAGAGATGGCGAAGCTCGCGGAAAAATTGCCGGGCGGCTTGCCGGCGGCGATGTCCGGCGCGGCAGGCCAAGGCGTGCCGGGTCAAGGCGCGCCAGGCCAGAGCGTACCAAGTCTTGCACCGAAAATGCCGGGCATGCCGGGTCTGCCGACGAATTTTCCGGGACTACCGGGTCTCGGCGCAAAATTTCCCGGCGGCCTGCCCGGATTGGGAAAGAAGAAGTGATTTTTTTGAGTTCGACACAATCAACCTAGCGAAAGGAAACTGAATGCCCCTCGTCATCCGCATGGCACGCGCCGGCACCAAGAAGCGGCCGTTCTATCACATCGTCGTTGCCGATAGCCGCAGCCCCCGCGACGGACGCTTCATCGAGCGCCTCGGCTTTTTCAATCCGCTACTGCCGAAGGAGAAGACCGAACGGCTGACCTGGGACATCGAAAAGGCCAAGGTCTGGATCTCCAAGGGCGCACAGCCGTCGGACCGCGTCATGCGTTTCCTCGACGCCGCCGGCGTGATGAAGCGCACTGTACGCAACAATCCGGAAAAGGCGGTCCCGCGCAAAGAGCGCAAGGCGGCAGCCGAGGCGGCCAAGGCCGCGGAGGCCGCGGCCCCCAAGGCAGCCCCCAAGGCAGCCCCGGTGGCAACGCCGGCCACCTAACCGCAGGCCCAGGAAGACGCGATGGCGGGCGGCGATCGAGTTTGTTCAAGACGTGTTTGTCTCGGCCAAATCGGCGCCGCTCACGGCGTGCGCGGCGAAGTCCGCCTGCACTCCTTCACCGCCGATCCTGCAGCGATCACGAGCTACGGGCCGCTCGAGACCGAGGACGGTCGTGTGTTCAAGATCGAAACAATGCGGCGCGCCAAGGATCATTTCGTCGCGAAAATTTCGAGCGTCGCCGACCGCAACGCCGCAGAGCTCCTGAAGAACATCAAGCTCTATGTGCCCCGCGAACGGCTGCCGGAGCCGGAACAGCCGGATGAGTTTTATCACGCCGATCTGATTGGGCTCTCCGTCTTCGATCATGCCGGCCAAAAGCTCGGCACTGTTGTCGCTGTTCATAATTTCGGCGCCGGCGATCTGATTGAAGTAAGTCCGGAAACCGGCGGCAAGACCGAGTTGCTGCCGTTCGACGAGACCCACGTACCGACGGTGGATATTGCCGCAGGCAAGATCGTTATCGTTCCGCCTGTAGGACGCGACTGAGATGTGGCGGGCGAGCATACTCACGATTTTTCCGGACATGTTTCCGGGACCGCTGGGCGCAAGCCTCGCCGGCAAAGCCTTGGCGTCGGGCGCCTGGTCGCTCGATGTCGCCGATATCCGCAATTTTGCCACCGACAAGCATCGCAGTGTCGACGACACGCCGGCCGGCGGCGGCCCGGGCATGGTGATGAAGGCCGACATACTCGGCCGCGCTATTGACGCCATCGTCCCCGATATGGCCGCAGATGCCCGGCCGCGGTATCTGCTCTCCCCGCGCGGCACCCCGCTGACCCAGGCGCGGATCGAGGCGCTGACCCAGGGCCCCGGCGTCGTCCTCGTCTGCGGCCGCTTCGAGGGGGTCGACGAGCGGGTGATCGCGGCGCGCGGGTTGGAAGAGGTCTCGATCGGCGATTACGTGCTGTCCGGCGGCGAGATCGCGGCCATGGCGCTGATCGATGCCTGCGTGCGGCTCCTGCCGGGCGTTATGGGAGCGTCCGCTTCCGGCGCCGAAGAGAGCTTTGCCGACGGCCTTCTTGAGTATCCGCACTACACCCGGCCCCAAATCTGGGAGGGCCAGCCGATCCCCGAAATCCTGACTTCGGGCGACCACGCCAAAATCGCCGCCTGGCGCCGCGCCGAGGCCGAGCGGCTGACCCGAGAGCGCCGTCCGGACCTCTGGGCCGCCTTCTTACGGCATTTTCGCAATGGCTCGAAAGCGGGGTGATGATGCGGGTGACGGCAGGGTGACAAACCCCGCGCGGTAGCGTAGAAGCTCGCCCAACCCGAGTAAAACCGGCCGAAACAGCGCGCGCCAAGGGGCGCAGCGGATGGAGAACTCGCCATGAACGTGCTCAAAGAAATCGAAACCGAACAAATGGCGAAGTTGTCCGCCGGCAAGGAAATCCCGGATTTCCAGCCGGGCGATACGCTCATCGTCAACGTCAAGATCGTCGAAGGCGAGCGCTCGCGCGTGCAGGCCTATGAAGGCGTCTGCATCGGCCGCGCCGGCGGCGGCATCAACGAGAACTTCACCGTGCGCAAGATTTCGTACGGCGAAGGCGTCGAGCGCGTGTTCCCGCTGTATGGGCCGCTGATCGATTCGATCACCGTGGTCCGCCGCGGCAAGGTCCGCCGCGCCAAGCTCTATTATCTGCGCGGCCTGCGCGGCAAGTCGGCCCGCATCGTCGAGCGGCAGGATCACACCGCCGAGGCGGCCGGCGCCGCAGGCGGGGCCAAGAGCGGGACCAAGACCGGGACCAAGGCGAAGACCAAAGCCAAGGGCGAAACCAAAGCGAAGCCGGCGAAGGCATAACATTCCGCCGCGTCGCGATTATATTCCGCGCATGCAGTGGGCTGGAGTTTCGTAACGATGAGCAAAGCGCGCACCCTCTACGATAAAATCTGGGACGATCATCTGGTCGAGGAGGCGCCGGACGGCACGGCCCTCATCTATATCGACCGTCACGTTGTCCACGAAGTGACGAGCCCGCAGGCCTTCGAGGGCTTGCGCCTGTCGGGCCGCAAGGTGCGCGCGCCGGACAAGACGCTGCTCGTCGTCGACCACAATATCCCGACCAAAGACCGGCATCTGCCCAATCCCGATCCGGAAAGCGCCAACCAGATCGCCTATCTCGCCGAGAACGCAAAGTTCTTTAATCTCGAATATTACGACGCGAACGATAAGCGGCAGGGCATCGTTCACATCATCGGCCCGGAGCAGGGCTTCACGCTGCCCGGCGTTACGCTGGTCTGCGGCGACAGCCACACCGCGACCAATGGCGCGCTCGGCGCGCTCGCCTACGGCATCGGCACCTCGGAAGTCGAGCATGTGCTGGCGACGCAGACGCTGGTGCAAAAGAAATCGAAAAACATGCGCGTGACGGTCGACGGCAAGCTGCCGCCGGGCGTCACCGCGAAAGACATCATCCTCGCCATCATCGGCGAGATCGGCACCGCCGGCGGCACCGGCTATGCGCTGGAATATGCCGGCGAGGCGATCCGCGCGCTGTCGATGGAAGGCCGCATGACGGTGTGCAACATGTCGGTCGAGGCCGGCGCCAAGGCGGGCTTCATCGCGCCGGATGAAAAGACCTATGCTTATCTCAACGGCCGCCCCAAGGCCCCGAAGGGCAAGGATTGGGACTCGGCGATGCGCTATTGGGAGACGCTGCGCTCCGACGACGGCTGCCATTTCGACAGCGAGGTCAAACTCGACGCCGGCAAACTGCCGCCGCTCGTCACCTGGGGCACGAGCCCCGAGCAGGTCGTCTCGATTGCCGGCCGCGTGCCGAGCCTTGACGTCATCAGCGACGCGCATAAGCGCGAAGCGATCGAACGGGCGCTCGCTTATATGGGCCTCAAAGGCGGCGAGAAGATTTCCGACATCGCCATCGACCGCGTCTTCATCGGCTCCTGCACCAATGCACGGATCGAGGACTTGCGCGAAGTTGCCAAAGTGGTCGACGGCAAATCGGTCAACGCCAAAGTCAATGCGATGATCGTGCCCGGTTCGGGCCTCGTTAAAGAACAAGCCGAGTCCGAAGGCCTCGACAAGATCTTCGTCAAGGCCGGCTTCGAATGGCGCGATCCGGGATGTTCGATGTGCCTGGCCATGAACCCGGACAAGCTCGCGCCGGGCGAACGCTGCGCCTCGACCTCGAACCGCAACTTCGAAGGCCGCCAAGGCTACAAGGGCCGCACGCATCTCGTGTCGCCGGCCATGGCCGCCGCCGCCGCCATCGCGGGGCACTTCGTCGACGTGCGGGAGTGGAATTAAACGATCGTCATTCCGAGGCGCCGCACGGCGGCGAACCCAGAATCCATAACCACTGACGTTGTATCGGCATCTACCGTCGTGTGCCCTCTTTATTCGTGACTATGGATTCCGGGTTCGCGGGCTAACGCCCACGCCCCGGAATGACGGTTGATTTTCACCCCCGCACCCACCAGCAGCGCATTTGCGGAAAGAGCACCGTGCCGCTCGGCCGGTTTTGCAATTCGTACCAGTCGACGCAGCGCCGGTAGAGCAGCGGCCGCGGATGGATTTCGATGCGCTGCCGCACGTGGCGTGGCGGCGACAGACTAGGCGCTGCGGGCTGCGCGATCGGTGAGGTCTGCGCCACTGCATGCGGCGCGCTACCCAAGAGCGGCAGCGCGGCAAGAGCCAGCACGATCAACTGCTTCGGTTTTGTCATCGGCTCAATCTACCCTATCCCGCAATACGCACTACACTATGATTATGGCCGATCTCGCATCCGATCCGCTTAACTGGCGGCCGGTCAAGGCGCCGTCGCTCGCCGAGCTTGAGGTTCTGGCGAGCGCGGTGTTCCGCCATTTGCCGAAGAAGTTTCGCGAGCTGTGCGCCGATGTTGTTGTCCAGGTCGACGATTTTCCGGCCGACGACGTGCTCGAAGAAATGCAGGCCGAAAGCGAGTTCGATCTGCTTGGCCTGTTCCAAGGCACAGGCCTGCCGTTCCGCGCCGAGAGTGCGCCGGTGCAGATGCCGAATATGATCTGGCTTTATCGCCGCCCGATCCTCGATTATTGGGCCGAGCACGACGAGACTTTGGGCGCTATTATCAAGCACGTGCTGGTGCACGAAATCGGGCACCATTTCGGCCTGTCCGATGGCGACATGGAAGCGATCGAAGAAGCTGCGGGTTAGGGTTTGAAGGGAACAATCACATGAAAGTCGATGGCGGGTGCGCGTGCGGCGCGATCAAGGTCGAAGCCGAGGCCGATCCGGAGAGGACGCAGATCTGTCACTGCACCGATTGCCAGACCGCGACCGGCACGGCGTTCCGCGTCTCGGTCCCCGTTCCCGGCGATAAGTTGAAACTCATCGGGCAGCCGGCCATTTATGTGAAGACCACAGCCGACAGCGGCAAACCGCGCGTCCAGGCATTTTGCGGCAAGTGCGGCTCGCCGATTTATTCGACGACCGTGGGCGACGGCGTGCAGCCGTCCTATACACTGCGGGTCGGCATTCTGCGCCAGCGCGATCAGTTCGTGCCGCGCAAGCAAATCTGGTGGCGGTCGGCGCGCAATTGGGTCACGGAGCTCGGCGGCGTGCCGCAGTTCGAGAAGCAAACGTGATGCGGCCGCAAGCCGGGATCGTGGGGTACAGCGTGCAGGGTCTATACGCTCGACCGCGAGTCGAAGTACAAGGAAGATGCCGCAAAATCGGGGGCTCTGGCCCAGGCTTGACCCGCGCCGCCGGAGCCGCCATTAACCCGTCAAAATACAGTCTTTAGGCTGTCCGCAGGACCGACATTCGGCAGGATTGAAAATGGAAAAGTTCACCACTCTCGAAGGCGTCGCTGCGCCGCTGCGCATGATCAATATCGACACCGATATGATCATCCCGAAGCAATATCTGAAAACGATCAAGCGCACCGGTCTCGGCGCCGGCCTGTTTTCGGAGAAGCGCTTCAATGACGACGGCTCGGAAAACAAGGATTTCGTCCTCAACAAGCCGGCCTATCGCAAGTCGAAGATTCTGGTCGCCGGCGATAATTTCGGCTGCGGCTCCTCGCGCGAGCACGCGCCGTGGGCGCTGCTCGATTTCGGCATCACCTGCGTGATCTCGACCTCGTTCGGCGACATTTTCTACAACAACTGCTTCCAGAACGGCGTGCTGCCGATCAAAGTATCGCCGGAAGATCTGGAAAAGCTGTTCGACGACGCCGAGCGCGGCGCCAATGCGACGCTCACCGTCGATCTCGAGAAGCAGGAGATCCGCGGCCCTGACGGCGGCATGGTCAAGTTCGACATCGACCCGCACCGCAAGAAAGCGCTGCTCGACGGCCTCGACGAAGTCGGGCTGACGATGCAGAAAAACACCAAGATCGACAGCTACGAGGCCAAAGCCAAGGCGGCACGGCCCTGGATGTGAAGGCAGGGCGGTTCCCGTAGCCCTTGATCGCCGCCGAAACGCGCCTAGATCGCTAGCAGTGGCTTGATCGCCGGCATCGGCTGCCGGCTTTGGGCGAAGCGCTGGGCAAACGGCATGACTGCACCCGTCATAACTTTGGTCGGCGGCCCGACCGCGCTCATCGAAGCCGGCGGATTTCGCCTGCTGACCGATCCGACATTCGATTCACCCGGCGACTACAAGCTGCCCCATGTCACGCTGAAAAAGACGACGGGGCCCGCGCTCAGCGCCAAGGAAATCGGTCCGGTCGACGCCGTATTGGTGAGCCACGATCAGCACTCCGACAATTTCGATCATTCCGGCAAAACATTCGCGCTGCAGGCGCCGCGCTTGATCACCACGCTCGCCGGCGCGCAACGGCTCGGCGGCAATGCGCAAGGGCTCGCGCCGCTGCAGAGCACGGAGCTGAAGAAGCCGGATGGTTTAAGCGTGCGCATCACGGCGACCCCGGCGCGGCATGGGCCCGCGGGCATCGAGCCGCTGTCCGGCGACGTGATCGGTTTCGTCTTGGACTTCGGCGACGGTACGCCGTCGATCTACGTCACCGGCGACACGGTCTGGTATGACGGCGTGGCGGACGTGGCGCAGCGCTTTCCCGCCAAGATCGTTCTGCTGTTCGCCGGATCGGCGCGCACGCGCGGGCCGTTCAATCTCACCATGAATACCAACGACGCGATCGAGACGGCGCATGCCTTTCCGGAGGCCACGATCGTCCCCGTCCATACCGAAGGCTGGGCCCATTTCACGCAAAACGCCGACGATCTCGCAAAATCGTTCACGGCGCTCGGCATCGGGCCGCGGCTGAAACTTCTCGAGCGCGGTGTTCCCACAACCGTCGATCCGCGCTAAACCCCCTCCCCGTTCATTCCCGCACCTCACTCCGCAGCCCCGCAGCATGATTTTCGTCGCATGACCTCCGCAATCTCCGTCTCGCATCTCGACAAGACCTACGCGTCGGGCTTCCAGGCTTTGAAAGACATCAACCTGGATATCCAGCACGGCGAGATTTTCGCTTTGCTCGGGCCGAACGGCGCCGGCAAGACGACGCTGATCAGCACGATTTGCGGCATCGTGCAGCCGTCGAGCGGCACGGTCCTCGTGGACGGACATAATATCCTTTCCGATTACCGCGCGGCGCGCACGCTCATCGGGCTTGTGCCGCAGGAACTGACCACCGACGCCTTCGAGACGCCGCCGGCGACGATGCGGTTCTCTCGCGGCCTGTTCGGTAAAGCGCCCAATCCCGCGCATATCGAGAAGGTGCTCAAGCAGCTCTCGCTGTGGGACAAGAAGGACGCCAAAATCCGCATGCTGTCGGGCGGCATGAAACGCCGCCTGATGATCGCCAAGGCGCTGGCGCATGAACCGCAGATCCTGTTTCTCGACGAGCCGACCGCGGGCGTCGATGTCGAATTGCGCAAGGACATGTGGCAATTGGTGCGGGAATTGCGCGCATCGGGCGTCACCATCATCCTCACCACGCATTACATCGAAGAAGCCGAGGAGATGGCCGACCGCGTCGGCGTCATCAATCACGGCGAGATCATCCTGGTCGAGGACAAGGCCGAGCTGATGCGCAAGCTCGGCAAGAAGCAATTGACGCTCGAACTACGCGAGCCGATCGACGCGGTTCCGGCGTCGCTCGCGAGCTACAATCTCGCTCTGGCGGACGACCGCAAGAAGCTGATCTACACCTACGATACCAGGAGCGAGCACACCGGCATCACGGCGCTGCTCGACGACCTCCGCCACGCCGACATCGAGTTCAAAGATCTGCAGACGACACAAAGCTCGCTGGAAGACATCTTCGTCGGGCTTGTGCACCAGTCGGGAGCTGCACGATGAATATTCACGGCATGCGCGCCATCTATATGTACGAAATGGCGCGGACCGGACGGACGCTGTTCCAAAGCATCGTCTCGCCGGTGATCTCGACCTCGCTTTATTTCATCGTGTTCGGCGCCGCGATCGGCTCGCGCATCACCCAGATCGACGGCGTGAGCTACGGCTCCTTCATCGTGCCTGGACTGATCATGCTGATGCTCTTGACGCAGAGCATAACCAATGCGTCGTTCGGCATTTATTTTCCGCGCTTCGTCGGCACGATCTACGAAATCCTGTCGGCGCCGGTGTCGCCGTTCGAGATTGTGATCGGCTATGTCGGCGCGGCGGCGACCAAGTCGATCATTCTCGGCGTCATCATTCTCGCCACGTCGGGCCTGTTCGTGCCGCTGCATATCGAACACCCGCTCTGGATGGTGGCGTTTCTGGCGCTGACCGCCGTCGGCTTTAGCCTGTTCGGCTTCATACTCGGGCTATGGGCGGACGGCTTTGAGAAATTGCAGATCGTGCCGCTGCTCATCATCACGCCACTGACGTTTCTCGGCGGCACGTTTTATTCGACCAGCGTTTTGCCGCCGTTCTGGCGCACTGTCACGCTGTTCAATCCGCTGGTCTATCTGATCTCGGGTTTCCGCTGGAGCTTCTTCGGCATCGCCGACGTCGATGTCACCGTCAGCGTCGCAATGACGCTGGTGTTCCTCGCGGTCTGCCTTGCGATCGTGTGGTGGTTCTTTAAGACCGGGTATCGGCTAAAAAATTAGGGCGCGGTAGCGGCGTTGCGTCTATCCGCGGACCACGCGAAGCTTTCGTTCTTCGTGCTCGGCGGGCGCGCCGAACGGCGGCTTCTCCGCCTCGCCGCCGACGATATCTTGGAATTGCGCAATATCATCCGGCTTGCCCAACAGGTAGCCCTGAACCTCGTTGCAAAGCTCCTTCGAGAGAAACTCGAACTCGCCGGCGGTCTCGACCCCTTCGGCCAAGACCGGGAGATTGAGGCCTCGGCCAAGGCCGAGGACCGCGCGGACGATCGTCGCCGCCTGATCGTTGCTGTCGACCGATTTGATGAATGAACCGTCGATCTTGATCTTGTCGAACGGAAAAGCCTGAAGGTTGGAAAGCGACGAATATCCGGTTCCGAAATCGTCCATGGCGATGCGTATGCCGAGCGCCTTCAATTGGCGTAGCGTGGCGAGGGCGCGATTGAAGTCACGGATGAGCGCCGTCTCGGTGATTTCGAGCTCGAGCCGGCGCGGCGGCAAGCCGGTCTGAAAAAGAATCTCATGAACCGTAGTTGCAAAATTGGCGGCGTGAAGCTGGACGGACGAGACGTTCACCGCGACGATCAAATCGCTCCTCCATTTCGCGGCTTCCTGGCATGCAGTCCGGAGCACCCATTCGCCGATTGGAAGAATGATGCCGCTTTCTTCAGCGATTGGAATGAACAGCGACGGCGGAATTTCGCCGCGTTCGGCATGATTCCAACGTAACAGCGCTTCAAATCCGACGACACTCGCGCTCTTGATATCCTTTTGCGGCTGGTACACGAGGCGCAGCTCGCAGCGCGAGATGGCGTGGCGCAGGTCATGTTCGAGAAGCCGCCGATCGCGCACCTCGGCACCCATCTTCGTCTCGAAGAACCGATAGGTTCCTCGGCCTTCCTGCTTTGCGCGATAAAGAGCCGTGTCGGCGTGACTGAGCAAGGCTTGGCGATCGGCGGCGTCGTTGGGGTAGATTGCAATCCCGATGCTGGTCGAAATCAACGCCGCCGCCGGCGCGTTCGAATTCTCGTCTCGCAGCGCCTCGAGGATGTTTTCGGCAATCCGACCGACGACGCTTGGGCCGGAAACCGCCGGCAGAATTACGGCAAATTCGTCGCCGCCGAGTCGCGCCATCATCTGATCTTGTCCGAGCCCTGCAGTCACGCGCTTTGCAACGGCCTGAAGTAGCGTATCGCCCGCCGCATGGCCGAAAAGATCATTGACCTCCTTGAACCGATCGAGGTCCAGACAGAGCACGGCGACGAGCTTGCCGGAGTCGCGTGCCGACTCGATTTCCTGGTCCAGCTTCTTGTTGAAGCTGCTGCGGTTGGGAAGCCCGGTAAGAGCATCGTGGTGCGCAAGAAAGTGGATGTGCCGTTCGGCCTTCTTGCGCGCTCTCAGGTCGCGCACCGCAATTGCGTGATGTGGCCTGCCGGAGAAATCGATGAGCCGTTGAATGAGCTCGACGGGGATCGATGTCTTGCCGTCATTCTGACTTAGCGTGGCTTCGATCGGCTGATTTGGCGTCCCGAGCAACCTGCTGCGCGCGTCTTCATCGGGGAAATACTGCGCGAGCTTCGTTCCGACCGAGCCATCTATGTCTGTGCCGGCAAGAATGGCGAAGCTTTTGTTCACGGCGACAACAACGTCATCAAGGCAAACGACCAGGCCCTCCACGGCGGCATTGGCAAGACCGCGCATCCGATCGGCCTCGAGCTCCGTGCGGCGCCGATCGCGAATGTCGAGCGCCAAGCCGGAGAACGCAAAAATAATGATCGTAAAGCTCGCAAGCGCAACCGCTACGGCAAGCCAACCGGAAGAAAGTGCTGAATTCGGCACTTCGACGGTGGGGTCCGGCACCACCGATACGGCTGCCATTGCGGTGAAATGAAGGGTACAAATCGCCGTGGTCAAGAGGACCGCGCCGATGACACGGCATTTGGCGACGTTGTCGCGCAGACCAACGGCCAATGCCGTTGCGCCAATGAGCTCACCGAGCGCAATAGATGCGATAACGTAAACCGGATTCCAGACGATGCGGCCCGCGATCTCGAATGCGGACATTCCAGTGAAATGCATGACGGCGATGCCGCCGCCGACGATCATGCCGCCGATCCATCGGCTCCCCGGCAGAGTTGACGAAAGCGCGACGGCAAAGCCCACGCCCGTCGTGGCTATCGCCGCCACCAGCGAAAAGAGGGTTAGTGAGACGTTATATCCGCTCGGTACGCCGGGCGAAAACGCCAGCATGGCGATGAAATGAGTCGCCCAAATGCCAAAGCCGGTTGCGAACGCCGAAACGCAAAGCCAGACATAACGCGCGGAACCGGTGGATTTACGGACGTGATGGATCAGTGTAATGGCGGTGAGAGAGGCGAGGGCGCAAATAATCGCCGCCAGCGCCACCAGCCGCAGATCGTGATCGTTCACGACGCAATTGTAGACCGTAATCAATTTGCTCACCGCGCGCTGTCGAGATTGTCCCCGGACGAGAGCAAGATAAGCGGCGTTGCGCTTTGGAGAGTTAATACGAACGATTCAAGTGTTGCAGTGCGAAGCCGAGACCGATTAATGGTTAGAAATGATTTTACGGACCTGCGAACGGGGTTTACGAACAGCCGTTTTCGACGGCGCTCGCGTTCCTCGCGGTTTGCCTGACGACGGTCCGGAGGTTATTCAAGACTGGCGATCGGCTGAAGAATCGGCGCGCCCGTTATCGGCGCATATTCGCAAAGACACTCCCGGCAGAATTAGGCTGGCCAATGAACATTCCGGACGCAATGAACATTCCGGACGTGGAGAAATAATGATCTTTTGCCGCTTTCGAAACTCAAACCTCGTTTCCTATGGCATCGTCGAGGATGACGTCGTGCGCGCGATCGAAGGCGATCCGTTCACCGGATATAAACTCGCGGCCGCGCGTTTTCTGCTTCGCGAGGTCGAGTTGCTGGTGCCGGTTATGCCGGGCACGTTTTATGCGATTGGCTCGAACTACCACAATCACGTGGTCGGACGGGCCAAGGTGAAGGGCCGCGAGCCGATCTTCTATAAGACACCGCGCGTCGGCTACCGGGCCAACAGCGCGCTCCTGGCGCACGAAGCCGACATCGTCAAACCCGCCGACGCCGGGCCGCGCTTCGAATATGAAGCCGAGCTCGTCGCCGTCATGGGCAAGCCGGCGCGGAAAGTCAGCCCGCGCGAGGCCGCCGAATGTATTTTCGGCTGGACCATCGGCAACGACCTGACCGAGCGCGACTGGCAGGCCAACGACCCGACTAACCTCCGCGGCAAGAACGCCGACACGTTCAAGCCGATGGGGCCGTGGATCGTGACCGGGCTCGAGCTCCGCGACATGACGACGAACGTCAAGATCAATGGCCGGCTCGCGCATTCGTTTCCGACCGCCAACATGCTGTTCAGTCCCGGCGAAGTCGTCAGCGACGTGTCGCGCTACAATACGCTGTCGCCGGGCGACGTGGTTTGGCTCGGCACCGACGAAGTGCCCGAGGCGGTCAAGCCCGGCGACCTGATCGAAATCGAGATCACGGGGATAGGCGTGCTGCGCAACCGCGTCGTGGCGGGAGCCTGAACCGCCATGGATAAGATCGGCTCGCGCGCCAGCGCTCAATTCAAAGCAGTTTGGACGGCATTGTTCATCACCGCGGCGATCGGTTTTGGATCGGCGCAGGCGCAATCGCCGTTTCCCAACCGCACCATCCGCATCCTCTCGCAGTTCCCGGCGGGAGCGGTCTCCGACATTTCGCTGCGAATCCTGGCCGATCGCGCCGGCGCGCGGCTCGGTACGCAGATCATCGTGCAGAATCAGCCGAGCGCCGCCGGCGTCACGGCGGCGCGCGAAGTCTTATCGGCGCCGGCCGATGGCTACACACTGATCATGCTCTCGAACGCGACGGCCGTCAGCGCCGCGACCTACAAGCAGATGCCGTTCGACCCGCTGACCGATTTCGTGCCGGTCTTCGGGATGAGCGACTTCGCTTATCTCTTTTTGACCAATTCCGACTCAAACCTGCACACGCTGCAAGATTTTTTGGCTGCCGCGCGAGAAAACCCGGGCCGCTTGAACGTCGGCACGTCGGCGTCCGGGACGACGCCGTATCTCGCGGCGCTGCTGTTCAAGAAAGCCGCGGGCGTCGACTTCACGATCGTTCCCTATCGTGGCGCACCCGACCTCACCGTGGCGCTGTTGCGCAACGACATCGACGTGGCGATCAATGCCTATGGCGGCTACCGCGAGGCGCTCGCCGAGAAAAAGCTGCGCGCGCTCGCGACGACCACGGCGAGCCGCTCGGTGTTTTTGCCGGATGTTCCGACGACGAAGGAGGCCGGCGTTGCCAATTTCGAAGTATCGTCGTGGAACGGCATTTTCGCGCCGGCGCAGACCCCGGCGCCCATCGTCGATCGCTTGGCGCAGGAATTCCGCGCGGCGCTGGCCGAACCCGACCTCACCAAGAAATTTCGCGATCTCGGGGTGGAGGCCTGGCCGGGCTCCGCGGCGGAGCTGTCGGCGCGGATGAAGTCTGAGATCGCGCGCTGGAGCCGCGTCGTTGACGACAACGCTATCGAGCGGCAGTAAGGCGTTAATTCGCCGCGAGTGCGATTGCGCGCCATCGCGATCTCGTCCGCCGGCGGCGCGAAGGCATCGTGCCGACAGCGGCGGGCTTTTAGCGTACCATGGCGCCGGTGGGCCAAAGAAATAGCCCGGTGCTCAAGCATAGAAACAGTATGAGATCGGCAAGTGGTTCAGCATTGTCAAATGAGCTGGCCGTCTGCTGCCGGGGTGATTGCCCGGGCCTTGGTACATGATCCGGCGCTGGTCGTCTGCGATGAGCCGACCAGCAATCTCGATCACGAGACCGGACATGCCGTGATGGAGGTCCTGCGCGGTGTCGCGAAAAGACCCGATCGGACTATCATTGTGGTCACGCACGACCCGCGCATCTTCGAGTTTGCCGATCGCATCGCGCGCATGGACGATGGCAAAATCACGGAGATTGTCGAGGGCAGGGATCGGGAGCGATTACGATGAATCGCAAGTACTTGCTCCCTCCGGTTGCTGCGATCGGTTTTGGGGCCGCGGTCGCAACCGTCATTCTCGGCAATGCCGCCCCGCCTGCCGCTCCCGTACCGTTGCCGTCGGCACTGGCGCCTTTCGACACGTATGTTGCGGGCACCGGTCTCATCGAGGCCAGCACGGAGAACATCGTTATAGGCATACCGGTTTCTGGAATCGTCGATGCCATTTATATGAAATGGGGCGATCAAGTCAGTGCTGGCGATCCGCTTTTCAAGATTGATGACCGTGACTTGCAGGCCCAGCTTGTTGTGGCCAATGTGCGCCATTCTTGGAACGGGACTGGGTCTCGGCGCATGCGCAATCGCCGGTCAGCTCGTATCGGGGTCCGATTACCCATTTCGTATGATGTGGTTTACCCCGATCGTCGGCGGCCTGATGGTCCTGCTGGTGAGCGTAGTCGCGGCTGTGCTTAGCGCACGCCCGATACTCAAACTTGATCCAGGTGTGGTGTTCGCTGGGCGCTGACGCACAGTCCGCTTCGGGTTATTTTGCGAAATTCCGAGGTCGTCAACGAGGAGTCCGGTATTCTTCCGACTCTGGGCATATCGCGACACCGCAACGGACTTCGGGCCAAATGCTTTGGCGTCCGCACATCAAACCGGTTTTCTTTTCGTAATCGCGTCCGCGATCGCCACCGTCTGCTTTGCCATCTCGGCGTGCAGCCGCTCGACCATCTTGCCGTCGATCTGCACCACGCCTTTGTTGGCGTTCTCCGGCAATTCGAACGCGGCGATCATCTTGCGCGCCATCGCGATCTCGTCCGCCGACGGCGAGAATGTCTCGTTGCACGGCTCGATCTGGCGCGGATGGATCAGCGTCTTGCCGTCGAAGCCGAGGTCGCGCGCTTGCTTGCACTCCTCGACGAAGCCTTCGGCATTGCCGAGATCGTTGTAGACGCCGTCGAGGATGCTCAGGCCAAAGGCGCGCGCCGCGGCGACGCAGGTCATCAGCCACGGCAGCATCGGCGCGCGGCCGGGAACAAGGCGCGCTCGCGTGTCCTTGGCGAGATCGTTGGTGCCCAAGACGAAACCCGACAGCCGCGTCTCGGAATCGAGCGAGGCTCCGGCAATTCGCCCGGCGTTGAGCATCGCGAGCGGCGTCTCCATCATCGCCCAGATCCGCACATGTGGATCGGTGTGCAGGTCGACGAAGCGCGATGCCAGATCCTGCAACTGATTGGGATCGGAAATCTTCGGCACCAATATCGCATCGGGCCTAGCGCTGCCGCCGAGCACGGCGTTGAGATCGTCGACCCACCAGCGGGTATCGAGCCCGTTGATCCGCACCATGACTTCGCGGTCGCCGAAGCCGCTCGCGAGCGCTTTGACGATGCTGTCGCGCGCCGGCGCCTTGGCCTCCGGCGCAACGGCGTCTTCGAGATCGAGGATCAGGCAATCGGCCGGCAGTTCGCGCGCCTTTTCCAGCGCGCGGGCATTGGATCCGGGCATATAAAGCACGCTGCGGCGCGGACGGACGGTCATGGCTAATCCCTCAATTTCCCCGGCGATGGCAAGCTAGCGGCTTTGCAGGGAGCGTGCCACAGGATGGCAATCGGCCCTGGCTCAACCATCACGAGACTTTGGAATGCGCGAACCGGAATCGTAGGAAGGAAACGCAAGAACATGCTAAAAAAACTTGCCAAGAAAGCATGCCAAGAAAACATGCCAAGAAAACATACCAAGAAAACCCGAAGATTGCGGTCATCAGCGGACTACCACCAGCGGCTCGCTTCGTGCTGGACAGGAATCAGGCGCCATGATGTGAGTGACGCTGCTGAAAGGACGATTCGCGGGGGACAACATGCTCAAGAAACTGACGCCAATATCGTTTTTCGCCTTGGCGGTTCTGGCACCCGTCGCCGCGCAAGCCGCCGATCCCGGCTTCTGCGCCAACTACGCGCAGGCCGCCATCCGCCAGGTCCGCGGCGCGCTCGCGCATCCGAGCTGCATGCCCGGATTACAGGGCGCGCGCTGGTCTGCGGATTATCAGGTCCACTACAATTGGTGTCTCGGCGCATCCTACGGCGACGTGGGAAGCGAGCGGGACGCGCGCACGGCCTATTTGCGCAGTTGCGCGCGATAAGCGATCGGCCGGTCGCCACCGCTTTTGAGGTAAGGCCGGCTACGCCGCCTTGCGCTTTGCCGTGATCAGCTTGCGGTTGATCAGGCATTCGGCGATCTGAATGGTGTTGAGCGCCGCGCCTTTGCGCAGATTGTCGGACACGATCCACATCGACAGCCCGTTCTCGACGGTCGCATCCTCGCGGATGCGGCTGATATAGGTCGCGTCCTCGCCCGCCGCCTCGTAGGGCGTGACGTAACCGCCCGGCTCGTGTGAATCGATCACCAGACAGCCCGGCGCGTTGCGCAGAATGTTGCGCGCCTCGTCGGGCGTGATCGGCTCCTCGAATTCGACATTGACGGCTTCCGAGTGGCTGATGAAGACCGGCACGCGGACGCAGGTCGCGGTGAGCTTGATCTTGGGATCGAGAATCTTCTTGGTCTCGACCACCATCTTCCACTCTTCGCGGGTGTAGCCGTCCTCCATGAAGGTGTCGATCTGCGGAATGATGTTGAAGGCGATGCGCTTTGGAAACTTCTTGGTCTCGACCTCGTTGATCTGGAACACCGCCTTGGTCTGCGAGAACAATTCGTCCATCGCCTCTTTGCCGGCGCCGGAGACCGATTGATAAGTGGCGACGACAACGCGCTTGATCTTGGCCTTGTCGTGCAGCGGCTTGAGCGCGACGACGAGTTGCGCCGTCGAGCAATTCGGATTGGCGATGATGCCGCGCTTGCTAAAGCCCGAGAGCGCGTCGGCATTGACCTCCGGCACGATCAAGGGAACGTCCATGTCGTAGCGCCAGGCCGACGAGTTATCGATCACCACGGCGCCGGCGGCGGCGATTTTCGGCGAGAATTCCTTGGACACTTCGGAGCCGGCCGACATCAAGCAGATATCGACGTTGGAGAAATCGAAATGCTCCAGCGTTTTGACCTTCAGCGTGCGGTCGCCATAGGACACATCCACGCCCATGCTCCGCCGCGAGGCGAGCGCAACCACCTCGTCGGCCGGGAACGAGCGCTCGTCCAGGATGTTGAGCATTTCGCGCCCGACATTGCCGGTCGCACCGACGACGGCGACGTTGTAACCCATCGTTAACTCTCCAACGGAAATTCCCGGTTCCACGGACCGCGTGGGAACCGAAGCGGAAGCGCTTCTAGGCGAGACTAAGCGAGAGTGTTTGAACCGCTTTTGACTTTGGGCCATAGCGAGCCAAGACGCGCCAGAAGTACCTGATTTACCTGCATATATTTTCGTTTACCACCATTCAAGCCGAGCCTTGCCGGGACATAGCGGGACAGCCTACAGTACAGGGAGAAAGTACATTCGGAGTGCGTTATGCCCAAGTTCAAATCGGTCGCCGATGCTGTACGTCAAGGGGACGGCAGATACAACGCCGACCGCAGCCTTTACCTGATCGTGCGCGGCGGGTCCGCCCTTTGGGAGAAGCAATACCGCCAAGGCGGCAAGCTCCGCGCTAAGTCATATGGCTCGGCGGTCGGGGCTGCGCCAGTGTCGCTCACTCAAGCCCGCGCTCTCGACGCGGCCGATTGGCTTGAACGTCGCGGCCAACGGCAGGTCGCGAGCAACGCGAAGTATCACAACGGGAACGGCAACGGCGCACTGACCAAGCCGTTCGGCACCGCACGGGACGAGTATTTCGCCAAGATGCAAGGCGGCGCGAGTCCAAAATGGACGGATGCACAATTCGAGACGATCAAGCGCATGATGGTGAAGCACACCGCGCCGCTCGACAATCGGCCGGTCGGCGAAATCACCAAAGAGGAAATGGGCGACCTGTTGCGGCCGAAGTGGAAAGGTCCCGGCTCGCATACTGGCAATCGGGTGCGCGCCCTTGTCGAGAAAATTCTTCGCTACGCTCAAGTGAAGGACAATCCGGCATCGTGGGAAAACCTCGAAACCGAACTGAGCGACAAAGTGGTCAGGTCGGTGCCGCGTGCGGCGTTGCCGTTTCAGGACGTGCCGGCGCTCATGCGCGATCTTGCCAAGGATACGACAATGCAGGCGCGAGCGGTGCGCTTCATGATCGTGACTTCCACTCGACAAGACGAGGTACTAGAGGCGACTTGGAAAGAGTTTGATCTTGCCGACAAGGTTTGGTCGATACCAGCCGAGCGCATGAAGATGACGGACCCGCACAAGGTCCCGCTCTCTGACGAGGCAATCGCGATCCTCAAAGAATGTCCGGCCGGTGCCGGCGACGCTCTCGTCTTTCCGTCAAAGCTCGGCGGTCGCATGTCGCAACAGACCACACGCCAACTCGTTCAAGAGCTACGGCCTAACGTGAAGGTGACGCCGCACGGCTTCCGCAATGTCGAGCAATGGCAAAAACTGGTATAGCCCTCAGTCGTGCTTCCGTTCTGAATTTTGGAAAAGAACAAAGAGCGATCAAACAAATCGCGATTTCTTTTTAAGATAAAAAGAAAAGTTGCCGAAAATTTCGAGGCGGAATACAAGAAAGGCGATCCCGCCTGCCAGCGTGACCGCCTCTCAAAGTCCTGATCCGAAGATGCCGCTGACCGAAGGCGGCGGACACCCTGACAATCGGATGGTCCGCGCACCATAGCGCCGGCACGTTGCGATCCCATTGCGCTAATCGTTCAATGTTGAAGGAACGCCACTCGGCGCTCCGATTGCCAGCACAGCCCGCACGTCGAGCACGACTCGGTGCGGCCGATTTGCTCCGGGCAGATGATCGTGCCGGCCGGGACCTGATAAGGGTGTTCAACGCTGATCGTCGAGCGCGTTTCCAAAGGCGCGTTTGAGAAGCGCATGGCGAAGCGATCCCAATCGACCAACGATGTGAGCGCGGCGGCAATCGGATCGTTCCAGTGCGCGGTATAGCCCCACACATGCAGCGCCGGATGCCGCGCGAGCAAGCGACGCCAAAGTTCGACGTAGCGAACGCTGTAGAAGTCGCCGAGATTGTGCAGGCGAACCGCGAAGCCGCGCGGGTGATCTATGTCGAGCAACGCGACTTCGCGCTCAAGCCTCCATTCAAGGTCCGGCCCGGCTTGGACGCGATCCGCGTGGTTCATCTTGTTGCCGTAGCAGGATCGCCAATGCTGACACGTGCGCGGGCACGTCGCGCGTTCCTCAAGCGTCAGCGTCCAAACCGGAAAGCCCTTCCACTTGGATTTCAAAATCTCGTCGCCGATCTTGCGCGAGTGCTCGCCGCGTTTAAGCGCCCAACGATCACTACTCCGCGCCGGCCGCACTGTGCCGGGGAAGATCGTGTGACCGCTCATGATGGCCGGATGATCGTGCGCCGGCAACGAGGCGGATTGACCATTGAGCGGTCGCGATGCGAACCGGCTCTTGGTGCGCCGCGCGGCGGTCATGCCGCGTCGCTTAGAGCGTGCTCGACTTCGGCGGCGACCAGCAAGTCATCCCATGTCAGGTTAAGACGAGCGCGTTGTCGCTCGACCAAGATGGCCGCCGTGTCGCGGCTCGATGCCAGCGCGCGAAGTGCAGCGAGCAATTCCTTTCGAGCGGCGGCCGGAATTCGTTTCGACTCGTCACCGAACATCGCCGCGACTGCCTTAGCCCGCGCCGTCTGGAATTCGGTTTGCGCTCTTTGCGCGCGAGCTTCCTCGGTCGTCATTGGCCGCCGCTGTTTAGTCGCCTGAACAGCGGTGCGCTTCGCTTTCGATTGCGGGCCGAATGGCGTCTCCCTGTAACCACCGCTTCGCCATTTTAGGAGGCGATTTACCCATGCCGGTGACTTGCCGATGGCCTTCGCGCTCGCCCGCTGTGTCGCGCCGAGCTTCTTTGCAGCGGCGAGACATTCGGCCGCTTCACGAAACTTGTGCTCGCCGGCCGCGACGGCGCGGCGGGCTTTGTCGTGTAGTTTGGCGATGGTCAAAGGCAGTCCTGCCCCATGGGATTGCAACCTCGTACTATTGGCATTCAGCGGTTGCGAAACCGTAAAGGTGCGGTCAAAATGGCTGTCGGGAGGGCTTTTCGCCATGATCCTGCGATGCGTTGTCGGCGCGCTCATGCTTGGCGTTGCCACGGCGAACGCCGCTGACGGCGCGTGGGGACCATGGCCTAGCCCTAAAGACAGTCCCCTTGTGGCTGCTGGCTTCAAGCACGATGACGGCGGCGCACTGATCGTGATGTGCGATACCAAAGCCAAGCTCATGTCCCTTGGTATCGAGGAACCGCGTGCGAGTTGGACGGCCGGGACGCCAATGGAAGTCACCACGAAGGCGGACATAGGAAAGACGAACGGCCCTTCACATGGCGTCGTCATAGCGCCGACGCGCGTGATCGTGAAGGATGACTCGACTTGGGACCTGAGCACCATGGGCGACGCGCAAGCCTTCTTTGCCATCGGCGTCGGCGGTTACGCGCGCATCTATCCGACTGAGAATTTCAGGAAGGCGGTCGATCCAGTATTGGCCGCATGTGGGGATCACTTTTGAAAACGATCAACGTTAAACAGCGGCTCGATCTTGCATCGCGCGGAGTCGATGTGCTCCGCACATTGGCGACCAACAAACAGAAAATGCAATATGAGGAATTTGCAAAAGCAATCGGCCTCATGGCGAAAACCGATGCTTGGACGGTGCAGCACAGGGAGCAAGTTACAGCTATCTTGAGCGTGATGGCCGCCGTTGAGCGCGATGGTCGCGGCGGCAGAGACAAGAGTATTGCTCCGCTGGAATTTGATTGGATCGTGAACAAGCAAGGCAAGCCCGGCGCGGGCTTCACTAAGAACAGCCGGATAGTCAGGAAGCCTTAGCGCACCGCGCAAGGCCGTGCGCGAGCATAGCCTTGCGCGATATGATCTTCGGCACTGTCAGTGACGAGTCCGCTTCACCTTCGGTCGCGTCTTGGGCTTCGGGATCGCACAGTACAGCGGCGCGGGTCGCGTGATTTTCGGCAAGCTCTCATAGTAAGTTTTCAAGCTCGCCACATCGACAAGGGTGCGGCCGTCCGACTTGCGGGCGCTGATCTTCTTCGCCGCGATCAAGCGCGTGAGTGTGCGCTTGGACACAGAGATATAAGCCGCTGCATCGCGCGGCGAGAGTGCTAGGGGTTCCATGAATGGACCCTCCATCTTGGAAGGTCCGTCTGACGCGAGAGTTCAAGGACCGGGGGACTTACAGCCGGTGCTCGGTCGTCATCCGATTAGCGCGGCCCCGTGACCTAAAAGGTCCGGTTAACCAAGGTCAGCATGCGATGGCCTGACCGTGTGCGAACAACTATTCCGCAACCCCTATCGTGTCAACATTGAGCGCACACGGGCCATGGTGAGACAGATGCAGTACAGTGAAACGATGCAGTGCAGCCGCCAAGTCCGATGTGAGAAGTGCCGATGTTATGCGGGTTTTCGCTGGTTTTCGCGCTGATCTAGGCGAGAACCGGCAAGAACACAACGCTGTCACAGCGTTGCTGGGGGAGCCATGCAGCCGGTTTCGTATTCCGCGCCGGGCGACATTCGCGCCACCGTCGTGCGCATCCTGGCTTATATGGGCGGGCTTGGGCTCCTTGCCATCCTCGCAGCGGGCTTTTTCCGCACCGAAGCCGTTGTCGCGGCGGTGAACCCCGGGCCGCGGCCGGAATGGGCCAGTATCGACCACCCGCACCCCGCTTTCGAACTGCAAATGCCCGAACGGGCGTCCAGCAACTCGGACTACGCTATCCAACGCCGGGCCGCCGACAGCGGCCGCAAGGACGTCCTGACCTGGGGCGATCCTGCCGCCAGCGGCCCCTATATCATGGTCGAAATCTATCGGCCGGGCAGCCCGAGCGAACGCTTCATCGACGCCCCGAGCGAGATTGCGGCACGCATTCTGCCCTTCATCGTCACCGATGATGTCAAGGCGGCGGGCCAGATCGACAGCAAATTCGGCAAGGTGTCACTGGTCGATTTCGCCATCGCTGCGCGGGGTGAAAGTAATGACCACGGCAAATCGCGGCGCTGCCTCGGTTTCGCGCGGCCGTTCAGCGCCCCGGTGATGCAGATTGCCGGCTGGTATTGCAGTCCCGGCGACGAAGTGGTCGACCGGGCGACGCTCTCCTGCGCGCTCGACCGGCTCACAATGCTCTCCGCCGGCGGCGACGCCGACATTGCCGCCCTGTTCGCGCGCGCCGAAGTCAAGCGCACGTTCTGCGGCCAACGCAGCCCGATCCTGGCGGCGACGCCGGAACGCGCCGTACCGGTCCCGTTGTCGCGCAACATGAAATCTAACCGCGGCGTGAAGCTGCGCGGCCGCCTGTCGATGCGTTAGAGCATGATCCGGAAAATGTCTGCCCTCGGACTTGATCCGAGGGTGGAAACCGGTTTTTCGAAAGATCATGCTCCAACGAAAAAGCTGGATCCAGCACTCTACTTCGGGCCTTTGACCGCGGTCAGATAGCCCACGATATCCGGCACGTCTTTGTCGCTGATTGGCGCTTTATAGACATTACGCATCTTGGCGACCTCGGCCTCCCAAAACGCTTTCGGCATCACCGGCTGGGTCAGGATCATGCCGGGCGTATGGCAGGAAATGCAGTTGCCCTGCGCGGCGGCGAGGCCCGGACCGTCAGGCAGATCGCGGTAACTGTCCGGTAGCGTGACGCTGACAGACTTGAGCGTGAGCGCCTTCGCCGCTTGCGCCGCAGCGATTGCCGACACGGCGCCGGAGACGAGCACCAACAAAAAAATCTTGCCGCTGGAAATCTTTTTCATGTTCGCCTCCTCACGTCACCGAGACCTGAGTTGATTCAATCACGTTGCGCATGAAGCCCGACGGATTCCAGTTGGGCACCGCAGGCTGCGCCTCGCCGCTTGAATTGGTGCAGCGAACCATGAGCGCCGCATCGCCCTTCGCGGCCGGCGTGAACCTCGCGTGCCATTGCCGAAAGCTATATTTGCCTTCGTTCTTGCCAAGCTGAGCGGCGCTCCAGCTCTTCCCGCCGTCGGCCGAGAAATCCACTTGTTTGACGCCGCTATCGCCGCCGAACGCGATGCCGCGGACCGCGAGAGGGGCGCCCGCCTTCACGGTCGCGCCCGGCTTGATATTGGTGATGAAGGATCGCGGCACGAGCTTGTTGATCGGCACCATCGGCACATTGGCCTGCCCCGGTTTCATATCGGCGTGCGGCGTGTCTGGAATGGTGTACGCCGTCTTCATCCAGAAATTGGTGTCGGGGCTATCAAGGACTTCAATGTCGTTGAGCATCTTGACCCAATAGGTCGCGAACCAGCCCGGCACGACAAGCCGCAGCGGGAAGCCGTTGAGCAGCGGCAATTGCTGCCCGTTCATCGCGTAAGCGAGCATGACCTCGCCGTCGCGCGCGTGGTCGACGGACAGCGACTTCATGAAATCCGGACCTTCACTGACGACCGGCTCATCCATGCCGTTGAAACGGACCTGCATCGCGGCCGGCTTTACCCCGGCGCGGTCAAGCACGTCCTTGAGCCGTACGCCGGTCCAGCGCGCATTGCCCATCGCGCCGTTGGCCCATTGGCCGCCGGCCACCCGAGGCTGAAACAGGCCGCGCGAATTGCCGGAGCACTCGTTCACCGCCGCGTATTCGACCTGCGGCAGCGCCATGATGTCTTTCATGCTCAGCGCCAGCGTTTGGTTGACGCTGCCGCGGACATTGAGCCGGAATTTGTCGACGTCGACGCTGGTCGGGATCACCGCCCAGTGCCACCGCACATAAAACCGATCGTTCGGCGTGAACACGCCCTTGTCGAAAACCTCGAACGGCGTCTCCAGCAATGGCGGACGGGTGCGCTGAAGAATCATGGCGCCTTTTTGCGGGAACGCGGTCGTGATGTCGCGCTCGCCGGGACCGCCCGGCAGCGACAGATCGACCGAAGATTTCGCCCAAGCGGGTAAAGCCGCCGGCAGGGCATAAGCCGCAAGCCCGGCAATTGCGCCTTGGTGGAGCAGACGCCGCCTGGTCAGCGGTCGCGAACTGGATGGCCTCATACGCTTCCTCCGATATCGGCAAGTCTGCATCGGCACATCTGCCGATTTTTGGCAAACGGTCGGCGCGTCGCGGTCGCCACCGAGCGCACGGACCGGAGTCCGGTTCAGGGGAGTTTATTGTATGTCGGCGGCAATCGAGGGAAAAGATGTCGCGCAAAACTCGCGACAGAAGAATAATATTGTTCTGCAGTGCAGCATACGGAACTTCTCCTGGACGGGGGCCGTTGCCACAGCGCTGTTGCGGTCCACGAAAGCAGGCTACATTGCGGACCGAAGCCGGGGAGCAGACAGAATCATGCGGTCATCAGTCAGTTTTGCAGCCGTGATTGCCATGTTTTCGGCTGTGGCCACCCTCGCTGCCCCGGCAAACGCAGCGACCAGGAAGCATTATCAGCCCGTGGAGGTGGCCCGCTCCGCCAGCGGCACCGTCATCCAGCCAACCACGACCATCCTGCCGGACGGCCAGGGTCATGTCAGGGTCATCGTCATTCCCCGGCGCTCCTATCTCGACACCGGGACCGAAGTGTCGGTGGGCGACCGCAGCTACCACGACTACGTTATGCCGCCCGGCGGCGATCCGGGCCATCAGAATTGGTTCTTCGGCCCTGACGTTCAAGGACGCGGTTCGTATCCGCTGCCGGGTCCTTTCGATGGGAATTCGAACTCGCCGTTCTAGATTGACAAGCCTTCGCGATTGTAATGATTGCCGGCGCGACGCTTTGATTGGCGGCGAGTGACGGTGGGGACAGTATGAGTTTTGCGTCGAGGTGGCGGAACAAGTGGCGGCGCCGCGTCTACAAGCCGTTCAACAAGATCTGGCATCGCGGGCATTATTTCGTCTGCAATTATTTCGGCGCCGACTTTCTGGTCCGCTCGGTCAATGTCGGCGGGCTCGAGATTTCGGCGAAGATCGGCGAATACCCCGAACTGAAGAATTTCGTGCGGAGCTGCACCGAGATCAAGCCGGATGTCTTCATCGATATTGGCGCCAATCTCGGCCTCTACACCTGCATCGTGATGAAGAACGGCCTTGCGCCGCGCGCGATCCTGTTCGAGCCGGACCGCCGCAACCGCGTTCACCTGCGCGCCAATCTTCTCATCAACGATCTGCTCGAAGCCGACATCACGATCAACGAATTGGCGCTTGGCGCCGAGTCGGGAAAATTCCGGCTGGTGCCCGGGCCGGAGCGCGATATCGGGCTGTCGCAGATCGTGGAAAACGCGCCGGCCGGCGAAGGCTACGACGTCGACATCGTCCGCTTCGACGATCTCGTTGCGCTCACTGGCAAGACGCTCGCAATCAAGATCGACATCGAGCGCTACGAACGCAAGGCGCTCGCCGGCATGGCGCGGACGCTGCGCGACAACCGCGGCGTCGTGCAGATCGAGGTACTCGAAGCGCGCGACGAGACGGTCGGGCTGATGTCGGCCGCCGGCTTCAGGCTGGCGCAGGAATTCGGGCCGAACCTGGTGTTCCGCAAGGCGTGATCGGCCTTACGAAAGCTTCTCCAATTCGCCGACCACCGCTTCGCCCATTTCCGCGGTGCTGACGATCTTGGCCCCGTCGGACTTGATGTCGGCGGTGCGCAGGCCCTTGGCGAGCGTCGCGGCGATGGCGGCCTCAAGCAGATCCGCCTCTTTGCCCATGTTGAACGAATAGCGCAGCGCCATGCCGAACGAGGCCAGCATGGCGATCGGGTTCGCCATGCCTTTGCCGGCGATGTCGGGCGCCGAGCCGTGCACCGGCTCGTACATGGCCTTGCGCCGCTTGGTCTTGGCATCGACCTCGCCGAGCGAGGCCGAGGGCAGCATGCCGAGCGAACCGGTGAGCATCGCGGCGATATCGGACAGCATGTCGCCGAACAGATTGTCGGTGACGATGACGTCGAACTGTTTCGGCCAGCGCACGAGCTGCATGCCGCCGGAATCCGCCAGCATGTGTTCGAGCTGCACGTCCTTGTAATCGCGTTTGTGCACCTCATCGACCACTTCGTGCCAGAGCACGCCGGTCTTCATCACGTTGCGCTTTTCCATCGACGTGACTTTGTTGCGCCGCTTGCGCGCCAGTTCAAAACCAACGCGCGCGATACGGTCGATCTCGTAGGTGTCGTAGACCTGGGTGTCGACGGCGCGCTTCTGGCCGTTGCCGAGATCGGTGATGGTTTTCGGCTCGCCGAAATAAACCCCGCCGGTGAGCTCGCGCAGGATGATGATGTCGAGCCCCTCGACCGCCTCGCGCTTGAGGCTTGAGGAATCCGCGAGCGCCGGATAGACGATCGCCGGGCGGATATTGGCAAACAAGGCCAAGTCCTTGCGCAGGCGGAGTAAGCCCGCTTCCGGCCGCGCCTCATAAGGCACCTTGTCCCATTTCGGCCCGCCGACCGCGCCGAAGATCACGGCGTCAGCGGCATGCGCCTTGGCCATGGTCTCGTCCGTGATCGAGATCTTGTGCGCGTCATAGCAGGCGCCGCCAACCACCCCTTCCTCGGTTTGGAAATTGGCGACACCCTTCTTGGCGTAGAAGCCAAGAAGCCGTTTCACCTCGGTCATGACTTCGGGACCAATGCCGTCGCCGGCGAGAAGAAGGAGCTTGTAGGTGGCCATGACTGACGCCTCGTGAAAATGAGGCGACGAGTGCTAAAGGGCCGCGTCTAGCTTGGCAAGCCAGGCCGAGATGGCCGGGTTTTACAGCCCGCTGAACCAGTTATAGCCCTGGTTCTCCCAATAGCCGCCGGCGTCGTTGTTCTGCACCCACATGGCGGTAACGTATTTCGGATTCTTGAAGCCGAGCTTGGTGGGGATGCGGATCTTGATCGGAAAGCCGTAGGCCGTCGGCAAGGTCTTGTGATCGAATTTGAGCGTCAATTGCGTCTGCGGGTGCAGCGCGGTCGGCATGTCGATCGTATTCGAATAGCCTTCGGCGCACTGGAACCAGACATATTTGGCCGCGGTGTCGGCGCCGATCATTTTGAGGAAGTCGGACAGTTTTACGCCCTGCCATGAGCCGATCGCGCTCCAGCCTTCGACGCAGACGTGGCGGGTGATCTGGGAGACTTCCGGCAGCGCATTGAGCTCCGGCAGCGTCCACGATTTCTTGTTGTCGACGAGACCGCCGATCTCGAGCTTATAGGTATCGCCGTCGACGTCCGGCGCCTCGTCAACGCTGTAGTAAGCGTTGAACGGGAACGGCCGCGTGATCGCGCTTTCCGGATATTCCGGCGCCAATGTCGTTTTGCTGAACAGCAGCGCTTGAACACGGTCGTTGAAGCTCGATATGACGCGCAATGCGTTCTCCGACGTCGGGCCATCGATGATGTCGCAACCGGTCAGCATCGACAGCGCGCCGAGGCTGACGGCGCCGCGCAAGAACATGCGCCGCGACGATTGCGGCAACAGTTTCGCCGCGTCCTTGATCAGGAGTTTCTGGTCGACGCCGGGTACCGGTTTTCGTGATTTGGCCATCGGCTTCTTCCTTCAACGTCCAAAGATCATTGCGCGCAAGCTCTTCGGCACCAGCAGCGCGAGCGCGACATGGACCGTCAGGAACGCCACGATCGATGACATGGCGAAGAAGTGCACGTAACGCGCGGTGTCATAGCCGCCAAAGAACGCGGTGAGATATTTGAACTGCACCGGCTTCCAGATCGAAACACCGGACAGCACGATGACGATACCGGCGAGAATGACGCCGAGATAGAGCAGCCGCTGCACCGCGTTATAGACCGACAGATCGCCATGCGACAGCTTGCCACGCAGCGCGGCGAGGAAATCGTTCGACACGTCGCGCGGGCGGATCGGCAGCAGCTTGCGGCGGAAGCGGCCGGTCGCGATGCCGAGCGTGACATAGACGATGAAGTTGATGACGAAGAGCCACATGGCGGCGAAATGCCACAACAGCGCGCCGGCAAGCCATTCGCCGAGCGCGAATTGGCTGGGGAAATAGATGAAGCTAAACAGCGGCGAGGCGTCGTAAACCTGCCAGCCCGACCCGATCATCATCAGGATCGCCAGCGCATTGATCCAATGCGTGATCCGCACCCAACGCGGATGAATGAGCGGTTCCGCGGCGCGGCCGGTGGTGACTGGCAAATTGCTGGCGGCTTGCAGGGTCATGGTGCGTTCGTCGATCTAAGCGAACCTGATAGCAAAATGCGAAAGCACTTACGGTTCACATTCCTGTCAGTAGCCCTCTCCCCGGTGTCGGAGAGAGGGCCCTTAAGGCGTTAATTGCCGCATTTAGTTCGGCAACAACACCGTATCGACGACATGGATAACACCGTTCGACTGCAAAACGTCCGCTATCGTGACAGTGGCGATGTCGCCCTTGGCGTCGGTGACGGTGAGCTTGCCGGGGCCGGCCTGCTTCACGGTCAGGTCTTGGCCGGCGACGGTCTTCAGATGCGCCTCACCCTCGCCGTCCTTCACGGCCTTCATCAGGCTCACGGCCGTCATGCGGCCGGGCACCACGTGATAGGTCAGCACCTTGGTCAGCATCGCCTTGTTCTCCGGCTTGAGCAGCGTGTCGACAGTGCCGGCCGGCAATTTGGCGAACGCCGCATTGGTCGGCGCAAACACGGTGAACGGGCCGGCGCCCGACAGCGTGTCGACGAGCCCAGCGGCCTTCACCGCGGCGACGAGCGTGGTGTGATCCTTGGAGTTCACCGCGTTCTGGATGATGTTTTTCGACGGATACATCGGCGCGCCGCCGACGGTCACGGTCTTCTCCGACATCTGCGCGAGCACAGGCGCGGGCGCCGCGGCGGCGGCAAAGGCGAGAATGGCCGCGCCGGCCAATAGAGCGAAACGCTTGGACATGACAGTCTCCATTTTGGGGTTTGCGGCGGGGGAAGCCGCCGGCGACACGAGGTCACCCGTGTCGTCTGATCGAGATACGGCGGCTTTCGGATCGGGTTTCAGGGTTGGTCTCACGGATGCGTGAACACTTTCCCGAGGCGCAATCGTGAGCTATGAAGCGGCCAGCGGAAAAGCCGGGTTCCGCCTGTTTGGGGTGATGAGCAATGTCGAAAAATAGTCCCGGTAATTTCTTTGAAGATTTCCGCATCGGCGAAGTGATCCGCCACGCGACACCCCGTACGGTGACCGTCGGCGACGTCGCGCTCTATACCGGCTTGTTCGGTGCGCGCTTTGCGGTGCAGTCGTCGGACGCCTTTGCGAAGGCCATCGGCTATCCGCGCTCGCCGATCGACGATCTCCTTGTCTTCCACGTCATCTTCGGCAAGACCGTGCCGGACGTATCGTTCAATGCGGTCGCCAATCTCGGCTACGCCGGCTGTTACTTCCGCACCCCGGTCTATCCCGGCGACACGCTCACCGCGCAATCCGAGGTGATCGGGCTCAAGGAAAATTCAAGCCGCAAGACCGGCATCGTTTATGTGCGCACCACCGGCTACAATCAGGATCTCAAGCCGGTCATCGAATATGTGCGCTGGGTGATGGTGAACAAGCGCGAGGAGTCCGCGCCCGAGCCCGGCGATCACGTGCCGCGGCTGCCGACCGTGCTCGACCCGAAAGTTCTGGGCGAGGCCTGTCCGCCGATCGATGTCGTCGATTACGATCTGGCGCTGGCCGGCAGCGCCGCCAAGTTCGGCGATTACGCCATCGGCGAGAAGATCGATCACGTCAACGGCTACACCGTCGAGGAAGCCGAGCACATGATCGCAACGCGGCTTTACCAGAACACCGCGCGCATCCACTTCAACCAATATACCGAAGGCAAGGGCCGTTTCGGCCGGCGGCTGATCTACGGCGGCCATGTCATTTCGCTGGCGCGCGCGCTATCGTTCAACGGGCTCGCCAATGCCTTTCATGTCGCCGCCATCAATGGCGGCCGCCACGTCGCGCCGCTGTTTGCCGGCGGGACGATCTTCGCCTGGTCGGAAGTGCTGGCGAAATCCGAACTGCCCGGGCGCACCGACGTCGGCGCGCTGCGGCTGCGCACCATCGCCGCGCGCGACCGGCCATGCAATGATTTCCCGGCCAAGACCGGAGACGAATACGATCCCGCGGTGCTGCTTGATCTCGATTACTGGGTGCTGATGCCGCGGTAGAACAAGATTGGAATGATCGACGGGATGCGGGGCTGGGAGCTTCACGAAGAGCGCGTCAAAATCCTCGGATATGATCCGAAGATGCCGCGCGCTTGATCGGAGCCTGCAGTGAAACCCGTTCCGTTCGATTACATCCGGCCGAACTCAATCGAGGAGACGTGCGCGTTGCTCGCGCAAGACGGCGATACCCGCGTCATCGCCGGCGGCCAATCGCTGGTGCCGATGCTGGCGATGCGGCTTGCTCGCCCGACGCGGCTGGTCGATATCCTCCGCCTGCCGGAATTGTCGGGCATCAGAGAGAGCGGCAACAGCATCGTCATCGGCGCCACCACGCGGCAGGCCGCGGCGGAGCGCGATCCGCTGATCGCGGCGAAATTGCCGCTCCTCGCCAAAATATTTCCCTGGGTCGGGCATCCCGCCACGCGGCGGCGCGGCACGATCGGGGGCTCGATCGCGCATGCCGATCCGTCGGCGGAAATTCCTTTAGTGGCGTTGACGCTCGGCGCCGAAATCGTGGTGCGCGATACGCATGGCGAGACCGCGATCAAGGCGAGCGAATTTTTTCTTGGGCCGATGGTCTCGGCGATTGCGCAAGGCGCATTGCTCACTGAAATCCGCTTCCCGGTTTGGCCGCAGAAACGTGTCGGCACCGGCTTTCATGAAGTGAATGCACGGCACAGCGATTTTGCTTTCGTCTGCGCCACGGCGCAGGTTGCTTTGGACGATGCCGGCCGCTGTACAGCATGCGCTGTTGGGATCGGCGGCCTCGGTGAATTTCCTGTACGGCTCGATCACGCGGCAGAGGCTTTGATCGGGACTGATCTCAACGACGCGGCGATGACCGAAGCCGTCGATGCCGCGATGGCGGACCTAGACATCTGGGGCGACCTGCATGCGTCGGCGGACTATCGCCGGCGCACCGGCGGCGTGTTGGCGCGGCGCGCCTTGAGCGATGCGCGGCAGGCCGCGGCGGCGAGGCCGCAATGAAAGTCGACCTGTCGGTCAACGGCGAGGCGCGCAGCGCTGATGTCGAGCCGCGCAAGACTTTGCTCGATTGCCTGCGCGACGACTTCAATCTGACCGGCTCGCATACCGGCTGCGAGCACGGCGTCTGCGGGGCCTGCACCGTCTTGCTCGACGGCGAACCGGCGCGCTCCTGCCTGATGTTCGCGGTGCAGGCCGACGGCTATGAGATCACGACCATCGAGGGCATCGCGCCGGCGCCGGGCGAGCTCAGCGTCATCCAGGATGCGTTCTGCGAGATGCACGGCCTGCAGTGCGGCTATTGCACGCCCGGCATGGTGCTGACCGCGACTGCGCTGTTGCGCGACAATCCGCAGCCGACGCGTAACGACATCGTCGAGGCGATCTCCGGAAACATCTGCCGCTGCACCGGCTACGGCCAGATCGTCGAAGCGATTGCGCTCGCCGCGCAACGGCTCGCGCTCGCCAATGCGCCGAAGGCAGGCAAGCCAAATGCGCCGAAGGCGCACAAACGATGAGCACGACACCGCGCCGCTTGCGTTATGTGTCCGCCAACCGGCGGGTGCGCGAGGACCGGCGTTTCGTCGCCGGCATGGGCCAATATGCCGCCGACGTGCGGACGGCGAACATGCTGCATGTGGCGCTGGTGCCATCGCCGCATCCCGCGGCGCGCATTGTAGCGGTCGACGCCAAAGCCGCATTGGCGCTGCCCGGCGTGCGTTATGTGCTCACGGGCGAAGAGCTCGCGGCTGCGACCGATCAATTGATGAACGGTCTCGATACGCCGGAGGTCCGGCGTTATCCGCTCGCGCTCAAACAGACGCGCTATGTCGGCGAGTGGGTCGCGGCCATCGTTGCCGATACGCGCGCGCTCGCCGAGGACGGCGCCGAGCTTGTCGAAGTGGGCTATGAGCCACTGCCTTTTGTGATCGACCCCGAGGAAGCGATGCGTCGGGATGCGCCCGTCGTGCATCCGCCGCACGGCTCGAATGTGCTGCTCGACCGCACGTTCGTCTGGGGCGAGGTCGAGCGCGACTTTGCCGAGTCGCCGAAGCACTTGTCGTTCCGCGTCGTCTGGGGCCGCAGCTCGACGGTGCCGATCGAGACCTTCGGCATCACGGCCGCCTGGGATCCGTGGCGGGAATTGCTCGACGTCTGGGCGTCGATCCAGATGCCGAAATATGCCGACCAGATCGCGCGCGCGCTGCGGCTGCCGGCCAATGCGGTGCGGGTGCATCAGGATGTCGATGTCGGCGGCAGTTACGGCGTCAAACGCGGCATCAAGCACACCATTCTCTGCGGTTATCTGGCGCGCCGCCTCGGCCAGCCGGTTCGCCTGATCGAGGACCGGCTGGAAAACATGCGCGCCGGCGACGCGCACGGCCCGGACCGGATTTTCGACGTGTCGCTCGCCTTCAATAACGACGGCATTATCCGATCGATGAAAATGCGCGCGCTCGACAATGCCGGCGCCTATGCCGGCCGCGCGCCGTTTCAGCTCGGCAAGCCGATCGGCGCCATCGTCGGACCATACAAGATTCAAAGCGTCGAATACCGCGCGCAGTCGGTGACAACCAACAAAGCAGTCCAGGAAGCCGTGCGCGGCTTCGGCCAATCGCCGACCAATTACGCCATCGAATCCGCCATCGACAAAGTGGCGGGTGCGCTGGGCCTCGACCGCATCGAAGTGCGGCGGCGCAATTTCATCCGCAAGGAAGAGTTTCCCTATCTCATCCCGAGCGGTACGCGCTACGACAGCGGCGACTATCATACCGTGGTCGCAAAAGTTCTCGATCACGCCGACTGGGCGGCGCTGCAAGCCGAGCGCGACCGGCTGCGGCAAAGCGGGATGCTGGCCGGCATCGGCATCGCCGCCTGCTTGGAGCCGAGCGGCGGCAATTCATCCTTCGAGCCGTTGCTCAATCCGAAAAACACCACGAGCACGTGGATGGAATCCTGCCGCATCCATGTCGACGGCGTGGGCGACATTGTCACGACCGTCAACACCACATCCGCCGGGCAAGGGCACGAGACGCTCGTGACAACGGTCATCGGCGAAATTCTCGAAATCGATCCTGATCGCATCCGCGTGGTGCGGCCCGATTCGCTCGAAAGCATGCCGAGCAATTCGCCGGTCGGCAGCCGCATGGCGATCATGCTCGGCGGCGCGGCTTTTCACGCCGCGCAGAAGCTGAAGCAGAAGCTGATCGCCATCGCCGCGCATCAATTCGGCACGAGCGAAGACGCGGTTGTTTACGCCAACGGCGGCGTGGCGAATGCGGCCGGCGACCGCCGGCTGGCATGGCTCGATCTCGTCAATATCGCGCACCGCAATTGGCATTTGCTGCCGCCGGGCATGGAGCCAGGCCTCGAAACCAATCACGTCTATCAAGTGCCGACCGGCGGCACGCTGCCGACGCCGGACGGCCGCGTGCAGATGTATCCGTGCCACTCGTTCGAATTCCACGTGGTGCTGCTGGCGATCGATCCCGACCTCGGCCTGCCGAAAATCCAGCGCTATGTCATCGGCCACGACTGCGGCACGGTGATCAATCCGCACATCGTCAAGGGCATGACGCTCGGCGGCATCGCCCACGGCATCGGCGCCGCTTTGTTCGAGGAATTCGTCTACGACGACCAGGGCCAGATGATCACGCAGACCTTCATGGACTATCTCTTGCCGTCGTCGCTGGAAGTGCCCGAGGTCGAGATCGTCCACCACTGCACGCCGTCGCCATTCACCGTGCTCGGCCAGAAGGGCTCCGGCGAATCCGGCTATCTTGGCGCGCCGGCGGCGATCTCCAGCGCCATCAACGACGCGCTGGCGCCGCTCGGCATTTCGGTCGCAAAACTGCCGATCCGTATCTCGGCGCTTGGCGACGCCATCGCCGCCGCGCGGCGGGCGGCTAAATAATAAAAATTACGCCGGCGCCCGCAGGTGCTCGACGAGCTGTTGCGCATAGGCCGGCAACTCGTCGCGTTTGCGCACGCAGATCGTCAGATCGCGCACCGCCCAGGGATCGGATAGCGTCACCAGCTTGATCGCCATGGTCTTCGACACGCGGCGCGCCGTCGTCTCCGGCACGATGCCGATGCCGACCTTGCATTCGACCAGGCGGCAGATGGCGTCGAAGCTGCGCAACTGCACGCGCAGCCGCAGCGGGCGGCCGATGCGCACGGCCTTGGCGGCGAGAAAGCGCTGGATGGCGCTTGCGCGATCGAGCCCGACGAAATCCTGATCGAGAACTTCTTCGAAGGTGATCTTGGCGCGCCTGCCCAGCGGATGATCCTGCGCCACCACCAGCACGAAGCGGTCGCGGCGGAACGGATAGGTTTCGAGCCCGCCGGCATCGACGGTACCGGCAACGACACCGAGATCGGCGACGCCCTCGGCGATCAGGCCGACGATCTCGTCGCTCAACCGTTCTTCGAGATCGACGCTGACATGCGGATGCGCGGCGAGAAACGATGACAGCGCTTCCGGCAAGAATTCCGTCAGCGCGTTGGTGTTGGACAGAACCCTAATCTGCCCGGCGAGCCCGCCGCTGTAGGCGCCGAGGTCTTCGTGCAGCCGCTCGGCTTGGCGCAGGATCGTTCGCGCGTGCTGCAACAGCGTGCGACCGGCCTGCGTCGGCGTCACGCCTTGGCGTCCGCGCGTCAGTAGCGCCACGCCGAGCGCGTCCTCCATATTGCGGATGCGCGTCGAAGCTGCGGCCAGCGCCAGATGCGCGCGCTCCGCGCCGTGGGTGATGCTGCCCGCCTCGACGACGTGGCGAAACAGACTGAGATCGGCGAGATCGAATCGCATGGGAATGATCCTGCCTTCGGATTTGACGAAGTCAGGCTTTCAATATCGCCCATTGTGCAGTACTATTTCAATACTATTCTTCGTGAACGGCGAAATTGACCTCCCATCCGCGACAGCCCGGCGATGTGCCAGTGTTGCATTGCGGGATGCCCACGGATTGGGTAGGAACGGTTCTAAGCTGGGCGCGCCCGCGCCGAAGCGAATTTCGGATGATGCCAATGGCCGATTCACGCTCGCTCGAACGACGGACTCCCGCCGAGCGGCCGCTGTCCCCGCACCTGCAAATCTACAAGCCGATGCTGACGATGATGATGTCGATCGTGCATCGCATCACGGGCGCCGGTCTCTATTTCGGAACCCTGCTCGTTGCCTGGTGGCTACTCGCCGCCGCAAGCCCGACCGGCTACGCGCGATTCCAATGGTTTGCGAGTTCATGGATCGGCCGGCTGATTTTGTTCGGCTATACCTGGGCGCTCATCCATCACATGCTGAGCGGCATCCGCCATCTCATCTGGGACACCGGCCGCGGTTTCGGTCCGAGCGAACGTGAGTGGCTCGCAGCCGCCAATCTGATCGGCTCGATCGCGATCACGGTGCTGTTGTGGTTTTTCGTCCTGCTCACGATGGGAGTTGGGTAATGAGCGGACCCGCGCATATCCGTACCCCGCTGGCCCGCGTTCGCGGCTTTGGCAGCGCCAAATCCGGCACCCAACATTTTTGGCACCAGCGGTTGACCGCCGTGGCCAATATTCCGCTGACCATTGCCGCGGTGATCATCCTGATCACGCTTCTCGGCCGCAATCAGGCCGCGACGGCGCAGATTCTGGCTTCGCCCGCGGTCGCGATCATCATGCTGCTGTTCATCATCTCGATCGTCACGCATATGAAAATCGGCATGCAGGTGATCATCGAGGATTATGTGCATGACGAGTCGGGCAAGCTCACGCTGCTGATGGCCAATACCTTCTTCTGCTGGGTCGTCGGCGCAATCTCGGTCTACGCGCTCCTTAAATTGTCGTTCGGATTGTAAGCATGGCTGAAAACGGAACCAACGGAAGCGCAGCGCCCGGCGTCAACGGCCGCGCCTATCCGATCGAAGATCACAGCTACGACGTCGTCGTCATCGGCGCCGGCGGCTCGGGGCTGCGCGCCACTGTCGGCTGCAGCGAAGCCGGCCTGCGCACCGCCTGCATCTCGAAGGTGTTTCCGACGCGCTCGCATACGGTCGCGGCGCAAGGCGGCATCGCCGCGGCGCTCGGCAATATGGGCGAGGACGACTGGCGCTGGCACATGTACGACACCGTGAAAGGGTCGGACTGGCTCGGCGACCAGGACGCCATCGAGTATATGTGCCGCAGCGCGCCGGAAGCGGTTTACGAGCTCGAACATTGGGGCCTGCCGTTCTCGCGCCGCGAAGACGGCAAGATCTATCAGCGCCCGTTCGGCGGCATGACCACGCATTACGGCAAGGGCACCGCGCAACGCACCTGCGCCGCCGCCGACCGCACCGGCCACGCCATGCTGCACACGATGTACGGCCAGGCGCTGCGTCACCAGACCGAATTCTTCATCGAATATTTCGCCATCGACCTGATGATGGACGAGGACGGCCGCTGCCGCGGCGTCATCGCCATCAATCTCGACGACGGCACGATCCACCGCTTCTGCGCGCAGATGACCATTCTCGCCACCGGCGGCTATGGCCGCGCCTATGCCTCCTGCACCGGCGCGCATACGCAGACCGGCGATGGCAACGCGATGGTGCTGCGCGCGGGCCTGCCGCTGCAAGACATGGAATTCGTGCAATTCCATCCGACCGGCATTTACGGCGCCGGCGTCTTGATCACCGAAGGCGCGCGCGGCGAAGGCGCTTATCTGGTCAATTCCTCGGGCGAACGCTTCATGGAGCGCTACGCGCCCTCGGCCAAAGACCTCGCCTCACGCGACGTCGTCTCCCGCGCCATGACGATTGAAATCCGCGAGGGCCGTGGCGTCGGGCCGAAGAAAGATCACATCTTCCTCCACCTCGACCATCTGGACCCGAAGATTCTCGCCGAGCGGCTTCCGGGTATCACCGAATCCGCGAAAATCTTCGCCAGCGTCGACCTCGCCCGCGAGCCGGTGCCGATCGTGCCGACGGTGCATTACAATATGGGCGGCATCGCCACCAATTATCACGGCGAAGTGCTGATCAAGAAAGACGGCAATCCCGACTATGTGGTGCCCGGCATGATGGCGCTCGGCGAGGCGGCCTGCGTCTCGGTCCACGGCGCCAACCGGCTCGGCTCGAATTCGCTGATCGATCTGGTCGTGTTCGGCCGCGCTGCGGCGAAGCGCTGCGCCGAAATCCTCACCCCGAGCGACAAGCAGCCCGAACTGCCGAAGGATGCCGCCGAGCTTGCGCTGTCGCGGCTCGACAAATACCGCAACGCGTCGGGCGCGACGCCGACCGCGCATATGCGCGGCAAGATGCAGCAAGTGATGCAGACCAATTGCGCGGTGTTCCGCACCGGCGAAGTGCTGCAGGAAGGCTCAAAGCTCATCCACGACGTCTATAACGGCGTCGGCGATGTGCGCGTATCCGACCGCTCGCTGATCTGGAATTCCGACCTGATCGAGACGCTCGAATTCGTCAATCTGATCGAGCAGGCCGTCGTCACCATGGATTCCGCGGTCAATCGCACCGAAAGCCGCGGCGCGCACGCGCGCGAGGATTTCCCCGATCGCGACGACCAGAACTGGATGAAGCACTCGCTGTCCTGGCTCGATCACGCTTCGGGAAAAGTCACGATCGATTACCGGCCGGTGCATACTTACACGCTGACCAACGACGTCTCATATATCGAGCCCAAAAAGCGGGTGTATTGAAATGGCCGAATTTTCACTGCCCAAAAATTCCAAAGTCGGCGAGGGCAAGTCCTGGCCGCATCCGGCGAACGCGAAGTCGGAGCGCGAGTACCGCATCTACCGCTGGAATCCGGATGACGGGCTCAACCCGCGCGTCGACACCTATTACATCGATACCGGCGATTGCGGGCCGATGATTCTCGACGGCCTGATCTGGCTCAAGAACAATATCGATGCGACGCTGACCTTCCGCCGCTCCTGCCGCGAAGGCATCTGCGGCTCCTGCGCGATGAATGTCGACGGCACCAACACGCTCGCCTGCACCAAGGCGATGAGCGACGTCAAAGGCACCGTGCGCCTTTACCCGCTGCCGCACATGGCGGTGGTGAAGGACCTGGTGCCGGACCTGACCAACTTTTACGCGCAGCACGCTTCGATCGAGCCATGGCTGAAAACCGTATCGCCGACGCCGCGCACGGAATGGAAGCAGAGCCACGAAGACCGGCAAAAGCTCGACGGGCTCTACGAGTGCATCCTATGCGCCTGCTGCTCGACCGCCTGCCCGAGCTATTGGTGGAATTCCGACCGCTTTCTCGGACCGGCCGCATTGTTGCAGGCGCGGCGCTGGCTCGTTGATTCGCGCGACGAGGCGACCGGCGAACGGCTCGACAATCTGGAAGACCCGTTCCGCCTCTACCGCTGTCACACCATCATGAATTGCGCCAAGGCGTGCCCGAAACATCTCGATCCGTCGAAGGCGATCGCCGAGATCAAGAAGATGATGGTCGAGCGGCAGGTATAAATCGTCATTCCGGAAGCTGCGAAGCGGCTATCCGGAATCCACAACCACCGCCCGTGCAGAACAATGACCGATTGTGAATATGGATTCCGGGCTCCCGCCGTTCGGCGCACCCCGGACTGACGGCTACAACTTCAACTTCCGCTTCCGCTGCCCGAGCGTTCGCAGCCGCAACGCGTTGAGCCGGATGAATCCTTCGGCATCGCGCTGGTCGTAGGCGACCTTGCCGTCCTCGAAGGTGACGAGGTCCTGATCGTAGAGCGAGTATTTGCTCTCACGGCCGACCACGCTGGCATTGCCCTTGTAGAGCTTGAGCCGCACGCTGCCGGAGACGAATTCCTGGCTCTTGTCGATCGCCGCCTGCAGCATTTCGCGCTCCGGCGCGAACCAGAAGCCGTAATAGATCAGTTCGGCATATTTCGGCATCAGCTCGTCCTTGAGGTGCGCCGCGCCGCGGTCGAGCGTGATCGATTCGATGCCGCGATGCGCGGCAAGCAGGATCGTGCCGCCCGGCGTCTCGTACATGCCGCGCGATTTCATGCCGACGAAGCGGTTCTCGACCAGGTCGAGCCGGCCGATGCCGTGCTTCCTCCCGAGTGCGTTGAGTTGCGTCAGCAGCGCCGCCGGGGTGAGCTTCTTGCCGTCGACGGCAAACGGATCGCCGCGCTCGAATTCGATGGTGACATATTCCGGCGTGTCCGGCGCCTTCTCCGGCGAGTCGGTGCGCGAGTGAACATAGTCGGGCACTTCGCCTGAAGGATCCTCCAGCACTTTGCCTTCGGATGAGGTGTGCAGCAGATTGGCGTCGGTCGAGAACGGCGCCTCGCCGCGCTTGTCCTTGGCGATCGGAATTTGATTCTGCTCGGCAAAGGCAATAAGCGCCTCGCGCGATTTGAAATCCCATTCGCGCCACGGCGCGATGACTTTCACGTCGGGCTTGAGCGCGTAGTAGGCAAGCTCGAAGCGCACCTGATCGTTGCCCTTGCCGGTCGCGCCGTGAGCCACCGCGTCGGCGCCGACTTTCTCGGCGATCTCGATCTGCTTCTTGGCGATCAGCGGCCGCGCGATCGAGGTGCCGAGCAGATACTGGCCCTCATAGACCGCATTGGCGCGGAACATCGGAAACACGTAATCGCGCACGAACTCTTCGCGCAGGTCCTCGATGAAAATGTTCTGCGGCTTGATGCCGAGCGTGAGCGCCTTGGCGCGGGCCGGCTCAAGCTCTTCGCCCTGGCCGAGATCGGCCGTGAAGGTGACCACCTCGCAGCCATAGGTCGTCTGCAGCCATTTGAGAATGATCGAGGTGTCGAGCCCCCCGGAATAGGCCAGCACCACCTTTTTGACGTCGCCTTTTGGCATGGAAAGAGATCCTGCTTAGTGCGGAATATCGCCCAAATTCGCGCGGACTATAGGGGCGCGCGAGGCTGACGCAAGTCGGGAGTGAACCCATGGAAAACCGGGAGAACCTGGAGAACCTGATTTTCAGGGGGCGTCCGAACGAGAACAACGAATGCGATCAATGGACCCTCGAGAGGGACCCGGATGATCATCAGGATTACGTCGTGCAAGAGCACGTCAAGCTCGACGCGGTGCTGTCGGGAAAGCCGTATCTGCGGCTGATCCGGCGGATGACCGTGGGAGAGTTTTTGAGCACCGATCAACCGCCTGCGGTGAAGCGAAAATTGCAAACGATCCTCGACGAAAGAAAGCCCTCCAAAGCCTGAAGCTGCCTTAAGGCTGGCGTCGGCCTAGAAGCGATTGCTGAAGCCTTTTCCCGTCCAGCAAAAAGCACACTAAGCTGCCGCTGCGGATCGTCGCGGAGGGGCACCATGCGTTCGACGCTCACTACCATCATTCTCATCGGCATGATCCTCGGCATCGCGGTTGGCTATGCCTGTCACACGCTGTGGCCGAACCCGGCCACCGCCAAGGCGATCTCCGATTACATTTCGCTGATGACCGATGTGTTCCTGCGCCTGATCAAGATGATCATCGCGCCGCTGGTGTTTTCGACGCTGGTTGTGGGCGTGGCGCATATGGGCGATCCCAAGACCGTCGGCCGCATCGGCGCCAAGGCAATGCTGTGGTTCGTCGCGGCGTCGCTGGTGTCGCTGTTGCTCGGCCTTATGCTGGTCAACATCTTGCGCCCCGGCGACAACCTCAACCTGCCGCTGCCCGACGCACAGGCTTCGGCAAATCTGAAGGTCGCCTCGCTGTCGATGAAGGATTTCGTCGCGCATCTCGTGCCGCGATCGATCATCGAGGCGATGGCGAACAACGAAATCCTGCAGATCGTCGTGTTCTCGTTGTTCTTCGGCGTTGCCTGCGCGGCGCTTGGCGAACGCGCCGACAAGCTGGTCGAGGGCATCGAGCAACTGTCGCGCGCCATTCTCACCATCACCGGCTACATCATGAAGCTCGCGCCGATTGCGGTGTTCGCATCGATCGCCGCCATCATCACCACGCAGGGGCTCGGCATCCTGGTGACTTACGGCAAGTTCGTGGCCGAGTTCTATTTTGGACTTGTCCTGCTGTGGGCGCTGCTCGTCGCGGTCGGCTATCTGTTTTTCGGCGGTCATGCGCTGCGGTTGGTGCAGCTCGTGCGCGAGCCCTTCCTGCTGGCATTCTCCACCGCCAGCAGCGAGGCGGCGTATCCGAAATTGATGGAGCAGCTCGAAAAATTTCCCGACAGCAAGAAAATCATCAGCTTCGTGCTACCGATGGGCTATTCGTTCAATCTCGACGGCTCGATGATGTATTGCACCTTCGCGACCATGTTCATCGCGCAGGCCTACAATATTCAACTCGGCTTAGGGCAGCAGATCACCATGCTGCTGTTGCTTATGCTGACGAGCAAAGGCATGGCCGGCGTGCCGCGCGCTTCGCTTGTCGTTGTCGCCGCAACGCTTGCGAGCTTCAATCTTCCCGAAGCCGGGCTCCTTCTGATCATCGGCATCGACCAGTTCCTCGATATGGGCCGCTCCGCCACCAACGTGATCGGCAACTCGCTGGCGACCGCGGTCGTGGCGAAGTGGGAGGGCAAGAAGATAGACGTGCCGGCCGCGCCCGCGCCGGTGCTGACGCCGCGCGCGGCCTGAGCGTCGCGTGACGCGCGCATGGAACCTCCTTCTCGGCCTCGTCGCGGCGGCGTTGGTCTCGCCTGCCGCGGCGCAGGATGCGAGCGTGGGCGCGCTATCGGGGACGCTGCAAAAGATCAAGACCACCGGCACGATCACAAGCAGTCATTCGACATGCTGGCCGCCGGCAAAGCCGACGTCTGAGCCCGCAGCTCGCGCAAATTTTCCAGGTGCTCAGCCAGCCGGAATAAGGCGCAATTTCCGCTAATTCTACGTGCGGCCGTAGCGCGTGAGTTTGCTCAGCGCGCCGCGCATCCCGTCTCCGGCCTGAACAAGAAATGCCTCGATTGAGTCCTCGCTCACGGCCGTCGCGCGCCAGCGATAGATCAGGCCGTATACGAACCAGATTTCGAGATAGACGAACACGCCGGCAAACACGACGTCGCTGAAAAAATGGCCGCCGCCGCCGATGCGCAAGACGCCGACGGCGACGCCAAAGAGAAGCGCCGCGCCAAACGCCAGCGGTTGCAGTTCCAGCGGCGCCAGCGCGGCGGGCGCCAGCGTCCAGAACGCCCCTGAGGGCTCGCCGGCGACGAACGAGCAATTGTTCGGGCACGCGCCGCGTGGATCCCACCACGGCGTAAAATGATCGGCGCCGCCGAATTGCCGCACGTCGATCGGCCGCGACCGGCCCCAATGATCCTTGAGGATCAGATTGGTAATGATGCCGGGGCCGAGCGCCAGCGTCGCGATCAGAAACAGCGCGGCGCGGCCTTCGATCAGCATGCGCCGGTGTGGCCAGATGAGCTTGCCGATGACGGCAAGGAAAGCCGGCAGCACAAGGAGCGTAATGATCACGCGCGCGGCTTCGCGGGCGTGCTGCACCCAGGGCTGGGCGTTGATGCCGAAAAGCTGCCGGCTTGGGTCAAAACTTATGCGCGCCAAATCGAGATCGAGTTGCGGATCGACGGCACAGAGGATGCCGATGACAAAAGCGATCGTGAGCGTGATCGTAACGCCGGTCCGGTTCATGCGCTCACGTCCAGGCGCCAGCGCGGCGGCCGGCGAACAGCCAATAGACGAGGCCGCCGGCGATGCCTGCCGCCGCGAACACTTCGCGCTCGTGTAGCATGTCGGCATCGGGCGCGGTGACGTAACCGCCGAAATCGAGCCCATAGGCCGCGACAAGCGCGAGTGCGCCGCCGATTACGCCGTAGACGACGATCGAGCGCAGCTTGAGGCCTTCGGTCACAATGATCGCGATTAATGTCGGGAAAAAGCCGACGGCAAATATGACGGCGGCGCCGATCCCGACCACTGACCACAATGCGACTGTCGGCACGTCGGACGATTGGCCGCCGAGTGAATTGCCGAGCGCGTCGAGGTCGTTCCAGTTCGGCTCGAGCGTGCCGAGCGTGAGCACCAGCGAAGCCGCGACGCAGGCCCAGATATAACCGGCGATCATCATCGCGATGCGGAAAAGGGCGGTCATGGTTCGGTCATGGTTCGGTCATGGCGCGGTTACTGGCCCGCTCTGGTCCCGTCGCATCAGTCAGTGATAGCCATGGCGCGCAATGCCAGGCGCTCGCGGGCCGACAGCTTTTCCGTTGCGCTTTTGAGCTGGCCGCAGGCGGCCAGAATGTCGCGGCCGCGCGGTGTACGCACCGGAGAGGAATAGCCCGCGTTGAAGACGATCTCGGAAAATCTTTCGATCTGCTCCCAGTCGGAGCACTCGTATTTGGTGCCGGGCCACGGATTGAACGGGATCAGATTGATCTTGGCCGGGATGCCTTTGAGGAGACGCACCAGCGCCTTGGCATCGACCAGCGAATCGTTGATGCCCTTGAGCATCACATATTCGAAGGTGATGCGCCGCGCATTGGAGACGCCAGGATAATTTCGGCAGGCGTCGAGCAGTTCGCGCAGCGGATATTTGCGATTGAGCGGCACCAATTCGTCGCGCAGCTCGTCGGTGACCGCGTGCAGCGAAATCGCCAGCATCGAGCCGATCTCCGCGCCGGCGCGCGCGATCTCGGGCACGACGCCCGACGTCGACAGCGTGATCCGGCGCTTGGAGATGCTCAAGCCCTCGCCGTCAGCGACGATATCGAGGCCATCGCGCACCGCCTCGAAATTGTAGAGCGGCTCGCCCATGCCCATCATCACGATGTTCGAGACGAGTCGCTTCTCG
>Ga0207416_1000865_pt1 | contig 46279 bp, 44 predicted proteins | sample PaiPotPPM11metaG_FD_184107 | JGI IMG/M metagenome (GOLD analysis project Ga0207416, IMG submission 184107) | Iron sulfur acid spring bacterial and archeal communities from Banff, Canada, to study Microbial Dark Matter (Phase II) - Paint Pots PPM... ...
GCGCGCGGGGAGAGGTGAAATAAAAATTCGTTCTCGCGATGCACATGCATCCGAGTTTTGCAAACGAACGGCACGAATCTTTTGCCTCCAAACAAAAAGGGAGGCGGAGCGCCGACAGGCGCAACCAACCATTGTCCGCGCCGCACATCCAAGCGTTGCCGCCTGAACGTGCTGCGGGCGCGGAAGCGACCCCAGCGGGGGGCCGTTCGCCTCTCGGCGCTCCACCGCGGCTCTTGTCTAGCGACCGAATGCTTGGACTCAGCCCAGGCCGCGCTTCACGCGAGCGAGCGGGAACGGGCGTTACCCGCGCCGTCAATCGCGCTTAAGCGAAGCACGAGCCCCGCCCGCGGGAACCGCACTCGCTCCATCATTCGGCTGTCACCGGTGACGTCCCTTCGATGAGCGAGACGCGAATCATTTAACTGAAATAAGGACCAATGTCAAGAGGATATCGCTATATCGGTGACGACGCTTTTCCTCGGCCGCTTTGCGGGGGAGGTGGCGCGCGAGGCGCGCCAGGAGGGGCCAATGCGCATGTAGATTGGGAATAGCGCGTCAGTGCGTAACCCGACATGAAGCGCCCATTGTTGGGTTACGGGCTTCGCCCTAACCCAACCTACGAGCTATTGCATTTTGCGCCTGGAACATATAGGGAACAAGAGGCGGTATCTGGATTAGTGGCCTTTCCGTAAAACCCGGTGTTGTCGGCGAATGCTTGTCGTCAGAACCAACGAATCGACTAGAGTGGAAATCCAACAAGGGGTTTGGATGTCGCATCGAGTGACGCTGCCGATTTTCCACGCCACCAAGCTGGGACGCATCTACTGCGCCGACAGTTTGGATGTCATGAAGACAATGGCGACCGGTAGCGTCGACCTAATCATGACCAGTCCGCCCTTTGCCCTGACGCGCAAGAAGGAATACGGCAACGAGCAGGACGATGGATATCTCCGCTGGTTTCGTCCCTTCGCTGAAGGGTTTCATCGCATTCTGGCGGAGAGCGGAAGCCTAGTCATTGACTTAGGTGGCGCGTGGAAGCCTGGCATCCCAATCCGCAGCCTATACCATTTCAAATTGCTCATCATGCTTTGCGAGGAATTTGGTTTCCATCTTGCCCAAGAATTCTATTGGTGGAATCCATCCAAGTTACCGGCGCCGGCCGAGTGGGTGAATATCCGCCGGATACGTGTAAAGGATGCCATAAACACCGTTTGGTGGCTGGCAAAATCCGAGTGGCCTCGCGCCAGTAACCGCCGAGTATTGCAGCCCTATAGTCCGAGCATGAAAGAATTGCTGGTAAAGGGCTACAAGGCGAAGCTCCGGCCGTCAGGGCATGACATTAGTAAAAAGTTTTCGATCGACAATGGCGCAGCCATTCCGCCGAATTTAATTGCGATCCCAAATACAGAGAGCAACAGCTCATATCTTCGCTATTGTCAGGAGAAGGGAATTAAGCCACATCCGGCACGCTTCCCATCTGACCTGCCTGAATACTTCATCCGAATGCTCACGGACAGCGGTGATCGAGTATTCGATCCATTCGCCGGAAGCTGCATTACGGGGGAAGTGGCGGAACGCCTCAAACGCAAATGGGTCTGTGCCGAACTCGCCGAAATTTATCTCAAGGGTGGATTGGGTCGCTTCACTCGGCCGGTTCATCTCGAACGGCCCTCGCCTGAGGATGCCGGCGCTTACTATCGAGTGCCTCGACCCGGTCTTCTTTGGAATGGCGACCAAGGCGAGCGAATGCAGAGTGACGGTGGCAAGAAACGGCCCACGGGTGTCGGAAGAAAGGTTACTAAGGTCAGCAGCGCGGGAATTACTTCTCATGCGGAGGCTGTACTAATGGCGAGTGGTCAGACCGAGTAACCCATCATGGCACGCTTGCCAAAGCGCCAGCTTCTCGAGCGCTTCGAGGACGCCGTACGGCTCAGCGGATGGAGTGTTCTTTACCTCTCGAAAAATGTCCATCCGGCTCGTTTTCAAATTTATCGAAACGGCCGTAGCTACCGTGTTCAGACTTATATTTGGAATATCACTCATGGCGGCGCCACAAGAGCTGCCGATGAATATCGAATTCAAATCACAGGCATTGGCGGTTTCGAGCCAGAGGTTGGTGCGCGAAATTTGATTCTCGGTTGGTGGGATGAGGCGTCAGTTTTTGCCGCTTGGGACATCCGCCAACACATCGGCGCGCTCTCTTCATCACCGTCCATGCAAGTTTCGGAAGGAGCACTACGTCAAGCACTCCTCACGGGCTTTGCGCCTTATGTCAATCAAAATGGAGAAACTGCGGTCGCACTTCGCCCCGATTTTATGGGGACATATATCCAATTTCTGGAACAAATCCACGATAGCGGCATGGTGCCTGCTGAGGCCAACCTACTTGAAAAGCTTAGCGAGGATCCCGAAGAGGTGCTCGATGAAGAAATTGAGGAGGGGGTTGCGGAGAAGCGAAAGTTTGCTGTTTTATCAGCAAAGCGCGCACTACGCGCAATTGATTTCAGCCGTCGCGTCTTGAGTGCTTACGAATACAAATGTGCGATGTGTGGATTACAACTTCGTTTAGTGGACGGCGCTCACATTTTGCCGGTGGCGCATCCAGATAGTACCGATCAGACTGCGAATGGTGTGGCGCTATGTGCGCTTCATCATCGCGCCTTTGACCGCGGCCTCGTAACTTTCGACAGCAAATTCAAGATTCATATCAACGAGCCGATGGTTCAAACTCTTGTGGCCCAGGACCGAGGCGACGGCCTCAAGGTCTTTCGAAAGGCTCTCCGCCCCATAATTTTTACGCCAGCAGAGAAGATGAACCGTCCTGCTGTGAAGTTTGTTGATAAAGCCAATGGTGTTCGCGGCTGGGAACTTTGAAAGCGAGTGTAGCCCGGATTGCGCGCAGCCCAATCCGGGGTTTACGTCCGACGCGCTTCACCGCCCATCCCCGGATTGCGCAAGGCGCAATCCGGGCTACGCACTTGCTCCACCCGACGCGCTTCGCGCGTCAACCTCCCCTGCAACCGCTCGGCGCTCGAATGGATTCTCGACCAGTACAAGCATAAGACGCCGAAGGACCCCACCATCCGCGAGAAGTTCAACACCTACCGATTCGCCGATCACAAGGAGAAGGTGATCGACCTCTTGCGGCGCGTAACGCGCGTGAGCGTCGAGACGATGAAGATTGTCGAAGCGATGCGGGCGGAAAAGCGTTAGTACACGCCGACCTGCTCAAAGTTCGATCCCGGATTTCGCTGCCGCTCAATCCAGGTTACGCTCGTAACAGGGGCAAAAGTCGTGGCGGTCAGGGAGGCCGGGATCGTGCGAGGATCAGTTGGGGAAGCGGCGGGATAGTGGCTGCGCCTGGGACAGCGAGCCTTGCGCCGAGGTAGTCCCAAAAATTGATGCCGAGCTTGGCGCAGGTCTTGGCGAGGGCGAGGAAGGCGTCGCGACAGTCTCGACCGGCATCGCTGCGGGTGCCGCCGCTGACTTTACGTCTGGTGACGTGGCAGCGGATGTCGTTCTCCGATCCGTTGGTGTGGGGTGTGGAGCGGAATCTCGGGTCGGTCGAGCACCATCAACAACTCAGGCTTGTTGGCATGAAGCCGCGCGAGCAGACGGTCGAGGGTGACGAAGCTGGTCTTGCGCGTGAAGATGCGATCGAACCTCGCCCGTAGCGCGGACTTGCGCTGTGTGCTGGGAGCGCAACGATAAGCCTTAAGATCGCGGTAGAAGTTCCAGATCAACTCGCGGACGGTGGCCTGGGCGGCGCGGTTCTCGTCGGTGAAGGCGTCGAGCTTGTGAACCAGGCGCTCGGCATTGACCCAGCACAGGCCATGCTGGCCGACATTGAACTGACCGGCGTCGTCGCTGACGATCACGGTGTCGGGCAGGAAGCCGTGCGCCTTGACGCTGCCCCATAGGGCGCCTTCGGTGGCGATCAGCACCGGATCGGGACTAACCTTGAGGGCCGTGATGCCGAGCTTTTCAAGGTGCGCGTTCCAGGCCTGCCGGTCCGTGAAGCAACGGTCGGGATGTTCGGCCAACCGGGCGATCACGGGGGCGGCCAGCGCGCGTTCGCGCATGTAGGCCAGCGCCCCGGCATTGATGATGTAGTCGTCGTAGCCGCCACGCAGCAGCAAGCGTAGCCCGGATTGCGCGCCAGCGAAATCCGGGAGCGGCGGTTGAGCGGGTTGATCGTTCCCGGATTTCGCTGCGCGAAATCCGGGCTACGGCTTGCTGCTCGCCGCCCGGCGCCTTGAACAGCACGTTGTAGGTGGCGTTCGAGTTGAACGGCGGATCGAGATAGACGAGATCGACCGACCCGTCGGCGATGTACTCGCGCAGGATATCGAGATTGTCGCCGTAGAACAGCGTGTTGATGGAAGGCGTCGTGGGCATTTAGGCCGCGACCACGCTGATGCGCGCCGCGGCGCGTGAGCGCGGCTTTCTGCGGATGACGATCTCAATGTCGCGGTCCAGCGCGGTCAGAAAGCTCATCAGCCGCTCGACCGAAAAGCCGCCAAGACGATAGTTTCGCAGCGCCGACACTTTGGGCTGATTGATGCCAAGGGCTGCGGCGGCCGCCGCCTGCGTCAGGCGCCGTTCGTCGATGACGCCGTTGATCGCGTAGGCGAGCCGCAACTTGGTCTGCCGCTCCTCCGCGTCGGCATAGCCGAGGTCGGCAAACACGTTGCCGCTGCCGCGGGCGATGTCGTTCGCGGCCGCGCGCCTATTTCCGCTTGCCATAGCGTACCTCATAATCCTGTTGCGCGACCCCGAGCCGCTGCGCGAGGAGCGCAATGTCGGTACGGGCCGTTCGTCTTCCTGTGGGCGACTTCTTTTGAAACGCGTGAAGGACATAGACGACCTCACGAAAGCGCACCGTGTAGACCGCCCGGTACGCGTCCCCCGCGTGGTCTGCAACGATCTCGAACACGCCGGGTCCCTGGCCCTTCCAGGGCTTGGCCTTCGGGTGTTTGCCGCCGAACTGCGCAAGGCCCAGCGCATTGCCCAGTTCGTCCTTCACCGGATCAGGAAAGGCCAAGAAGTCGCGCTTTGCCGAACCGACCCAGTCGAGCGGTCTTTCTCCCATCGCCAAGTACGGACGCATCGCCTCTATCCCAGATTTAGGATAAAAACGCAAGCGCCGACGCGTCCTCAACCGCCCTGGCGTCCTCGAACGCCTCGATCTGCGCCTGGCTCTGCTCGCCGCCCGGCGCCTTGAACAGCACGTTGTAGGTGGCGTTCGAGTTGAACGGCGGATCGAGATAGACGAGATCGGCCGACCCGTCGGCGATGTACTCGCGTAAAATGCCGAGATTGTCGCCGTAGAACAGCGTGTTGATCGAAGGAGTCGTGGGCATTCCGAAGTCCCCTCGCAAGCGACTTTTGCCCGCGCGGGATTGGCGGCGCAAGGCAGCATCATAATGTTGCCATTTTGTTCTCACAACATATTGCGTCTAATGGTGGCTAGAACGCAATTCCTGGAGGGGCTTTAGATGGCCAAACGAAATTGCGATACGGGGCTCGATAATCGCTGCCGGGACAATGATGGGGAAATCCGTCACAAGCGGAGCGACACCCTCGTAGGTACGCTCCGCGAGGACTACGGATCCAATTTTGCGAAGGGATATCGTGGCGACGCGCAACTTGACACGGTGCTGAAAGGCGAAAACGCAGAAACGTTGTCTGAGCTGCTTAAACGCCGCTAAGTCATATTTTAGCGTGGCGAGAGCACCGCCGTTCGACGCGCTGGTCTATGGTTGCTGATATAATAGTGCCTTCTTAGACTAAGATTTTTTCGAGGCATCACGCTTTGCGATTGCCTCGCGCTTTGACGCTGGCAGCTTACCGTAAATTGCCGCGAGCTTTTTTGGATGCGTGATCGTGTCGTACGCAATCCGGTTGAGCAGATCAAAGAGAGTCGAGGCCGTATCACGGTCGTCCGCAAGGTCCATCTGTCCGGGATGCACGGCTTCGTTGCCAATCACCCGTACGACGTCCAACGCTTGTTGCACGCGAACATCCAATCCATCCTCGACCAAGCTCCCGATATCTGCATCGATGTTCTTTCCGGGCTTACCGAGATAAATACAAAGCTTCTGGACGCAAAGTCGAAGCAGTGCCGCTGCGCCTCTTGGGGAAAGGTTTAGGATCGATCTTGCCTCATCAAAATCTTTTTGAATATCATCAGGCAAATCTGTGTTCGACTCCACTTCATAACGATGTGGAGGATAGATAATGCCTTCGTGATACCAAATTGAGAGCTTGCCGCAGCTAAAGCACTCGCTGACGTGAACGTTCGCCAATTCAATCTCGCTCCCCGCGTAATCGGCATCGACTTTGAAGACTTCGCCTTTGGATAACCTATTCACGTATTCAAGGAAGTGAACACGAGCCCGCGCCTCCTCTTCCGAGACAGGCGCTTGCGCAACCGGCATCATAAAATTCTTCCCCGCCACAAACGGCAATCCATCATGCTCAATCGTATACATGCGGAGCGCCCACCACGTTTGATTGGCGTGAGCACCACAGTGTGGGCACGAGAATGATTTCGAGGTAGTGGAAGGACGAACGGTCTTTGACGCCATAATCGCGCGGACCTCCCCTCTCAGCCCGTAGGTTGGGTTAGGGCGAAGCCCGTAACCCAACAATGTGCGCTTCATGTTGGGTTACGCGCTGACGCGCTAACCCAACCTACAAGCTTCTTAATCTCGCGGTCGGTCAGGATCATGCGGTCCTGCGCACCGGCTTATCCGGTATCAGTTGCTCTTTGCGGACCCAAACGCGCCGTGTCCCGCGGACAGTCGGCCTCGGCAATTCAACCAGTAGAAAACGATCTTCTTTCCCGACCGGCCAGCCGATCGGCAACGTGCCGTTGCGAAGCGACTGGGTGTCGACGGCGATTTCTTCCGCACCGTCTTTCGTTTCCACTGAAACATAGGTTTCGCTCGGGTGTAGACCCTCGCCAAGTCTTTTGACCTTCAACAACATCATGTTGCGTACCCCTCCATGAATGAGCCGCAGCCGACCGTCGGATACGCAAACGACTCGGCTGGGATTTCCAGACCGTCAGTACCCTAATCGCCAAGCCCTTCTATCATGAAGCGAACAGAAAGGGAACATCAAAGTCTATCCGCAAAGCAGGGGAGCCCGTAGGGCGTTAATCTTACTGCGTCACAAGTTGCAGAAAGCCAGCAATGACAGGGCTTTCGATCAAGGTGGCGATAGCCGATTTTGCTGGAATTCCGCACACAAACTGGCGCTCCATTTTGTTTGTGACGCAGTAAGACTAATCCGCCCTACAGGCTTGGGGCTCCAGGCTTGGGGCGGGATCAGGAAGCCCGGCCCGCCACCCCCGCAAAGGCTTGCAACAGCTCGATCGGGAACGGAAACACGATGGTGGAGCCGCGCTCGTTCGAGATGTCGAACAGCGTGCCGAGATAGCGCAGCTGCATCGCCTGCGGCACGCCCGCCAGGATGCGGGCGGCCTCGACCAGTTTCGCCGCCGCCTGCTGCTCGCCCTCGGCGTTGATGATCTTGGCGCGGCGCTCGCGCTCGGCCTCGGCCTGGCGGGCGATGGCGCGGACCATGCTCTCGTCGAGATCGATGCGCTTGAGCTCGACGGTGGAGACCTTGATGCCCCAGCCTTCGGTCTGCTTGTCGAGAACGTCCTGGATGTCGGCATTGAGCTTGTCGCGCTCGGCCAGCATCTGGTCGAGGTCGTGCTTGCCCAACACCCAGCGCAGCGTGGTCTGCGCGATCTGGCTGGTCGCCGCGAGGTAATTGCTGACCTGGATGATCGCCTTCTCGGCATCGACGACGCGGAAGTAGAGGACGGCGCTCACCTTGACCGAGACGTTGTCGCGGGAAATCACGTCCTGCGGCGGCACTTCGTCGACCACCACGCGCAGATCGACCCGAACCATCTGCTGGATGAACGGATAGAGCAGAATGAGGCCGGGCCCCTTCGTCCCGGTATAGCGGCCGAGGGTGAAGACGACGCCGCGCTCGTATTCGCGCAGGATGCGAATGGAGGCGTAGAGAAACATCAGGATCAAAGCGGCGATGACGACGACGATGGTGATGATCATGGCTGTGCTCCTTCGAACGCGTGCCGGGATCGTAGCAAACTCAGAGTCCGTAACGATCCCGGGTCTGCAGCGCATCGCTTCGTGCTGCGCTGCGCCCGGGAAAAGACGCCTCAGGCGGGCCGTATGGCTTCGACGCGAAGGACGAGGCCGTCGCGGCCGACGATTTTGACGCGGCTGCCGGCCGCAAGCGGCGCATCGGCTCGCGCCAACCAAATCTCGCCCTTGACCCGCACCCGCCCGTCGCCGTCCTGCCAGGCGAGTGCCTCGCCTTCGGCGCCGATCAGCGCCTCGCCGCCGGTCACCACCGGCCGCTTGCGCGCGCGCAGCAACGCCGCAAGCGCCAGCAGGATAAGCCCGGCGCTGGCGACGGCGGCGCCGATCACGACCGCGCCGGATGGCGCGAAACCCGATGCGCGCGCGGGGAACATCAGCAACGCGCCGATGACGAAAGCGGCGATGCCGCCGACGCCGAGCGTGCCGAAGGCGCCGATATGGACCTCGGCGATCATCAATCCGATGCCGACGATCACCAGCGCCGCGCCGGCATAATCGATGGGAATGAAGGCGAGCGCATAGAGCGCGACCAGGAGCGAGATGGTGCCGATCAGGCCCGGCGCGACCGCGCCCGGATTGAAGAATTCGAGAATAATCCCATACACGCCAACGAGCATGAGGATGAACGCCACGTCCGGGTTGGTGACAAACCCAAGAAGCGCGGTGCGCCAATCCTGTGGCACGTCCACCACGGTCAGTCCGGCGGTTGCCAGGCGCTGCGGCTTGCCGTTGACCGTCACCGTCTTGCCGTCGATCTGGCGAAGAAGATCGGGGACGTCGTTGGCGATGGCGTCGATGACGTGAAGCGAGAGCGCGTCGGTGGCCGGCAGGCTCGCGGCGGAGCGCACGGCGTCGGCGGCCCAATCGGCGTTGCGGTTGTTGAGCGTGGCGAGGCTGCGGATGTAGGCCACCGCGTCGTTGACGATCTTGCGCGTCTCCGTGTCCGCCGGCGCGGCGTTCTTGCCCTGCTGCTTCTGTTCCGAGCCGCCGCCGCCAAAGAGCGAGCCGCCGCCCAACTGAACCGGAGTGGCGGCGCCGATATTGGTGCCCGGCGCCATGGCGGCGATCGCGCTCGCGTAGGCGATGTAGGTGCCGGCGCTCGCCGCCCGCGCTCCGCCCGGCGCGACGAAGGTGGCGACCGGCACCGGCGAAGCGAGGATCGCGCCGATGATCTGGCGCATCGAGGTATCGAGGCCGCCCGGCGTGTTCATGCGCAGCACGATCAAGCCGTCATCGTCCGGTTTTGCGGCGTTAATCTCGCGCACGATGTAGTCGGCCATGGCAGGGCCGATCGCGCCATCGACATCGAGCACGACGGCGCGTTTGGCGACGCTCGCCGGTCCGGCGAGCAGCGTCGCCGCCATTGCCACGAGAATTGGCAAGAGCAATGTAGCCGCGCGCAATCGCATCATGGCAATCGTCCCGGAGGCAGACCGATTGGCGGCGAATCCCTCAATCGCCTGCCGTAATGGCCGCATTATCTAGGCATTATACCTTCTTCCCGCGGGTACGTCCTACGCCGCGGCACATGCCATTGCGCTCTTCGCCGCACCGCGGAACTTCGAGCGCGAGGCGCGAGTTGAGAACAACGGGGAGGTCCTTCAATCATCACGGAGGGGTTTTGTGGCCCGGACGAACCTTCGTAAACGCGAGCCGCTGAGCGCTAGTTCAGGCGACGCCGGCGAACAAAACGCCAAGCTCGACCGAGTGTGCATCGACACGATCCGCACGCTGGCGATGGACGCCGTGCAAAAAGCCAAGTCCGGCCACCCCGGCACGCCGATGGCGCTGGCGCCGGTGGCCTATACGCTGTGGCAGGACGCGCTGCGCTACGATTGCGACGATCCGAAATGGTGCAATCGCGACCGCTTCGTGCTGTCGAACGGCCATGCCTCCATGTTGCTCTACGCGCTTTTGCATCTCGCGCGGGTCCGCGATCCCGGTGAAGGCGGCCGGCCGGCGGTCAGCCTCGATGACATCGGGCGATTTCGCCAGTTCGGCAGCCGCTGTCCCGGCCATCCGGAATATGGCGTCACGCCGGGTGTCGAAACGACCACCGGCCCGCTCGGGCAGGGCTGCGGCAACAGCGTCGGCATGGCCATCGGCGGCCGATGGCTTGCGAGCCGGTTTAATCGGCCGGATTTGCCGCTGTTCGATTTCAACGTCTACGCCTTCTGCAGCGACGGCGACCTGATGGAAGGCGTGGCAAGCGAAGCGGCCTCGCTCGCCGGCCATCTGCAATTGTCCAACCTGTGCTGGATTTACGACAACAATCACATCACCATCGATGGCGGAACCGAGCTTACGTTCAGCGAGAACGTCGCCGCGCGCTTTCGCGCCTACCGCTGGAACGTCGTTCACGTCGTCGACGCCAACGATACCGAAGCCGTCGCCGAGGCATTGGCGAGTTTTCGCAGAACCGGCGATCGGCCGACGCTGATCGTCGTCGACAGCCACATCGGCTACGGCGCGCCGCACAAGCAGGACACCAGCGCCGCACACGGCGAGCCGCTCGGCGAGGAGGAAATCAAGCTCGCCAAGCGCGCCTATGGCTGGCCCGAAGATGCCGCGTTTTTAGTACCCGACGGCGTCTACGAGCATTTCAGCCGCGGGCTTGGCGAGCGGGGTCGCCTCCTGCATCGCCAATGGAATGAAAAATTCGCCGAATATTGCCGGCGCTATCCTGAGCTTGGCGGCCGCTTGCAAGCCATAAAAGAGCGCGCGCTGCCGCCGCGATGGGACGCCGGCGTGCCATCGTTTCCCGCCGACGCCAAGGGCCTCGCCACGCGCGAATCCTCCGGCAAGGTGCTCAACGCGATTGCGCAGAATTATCCATGGCTGATCGGCGGAGCGGCCGATCTCGGCACATCCACCAAGACGCCGCTGAAATTCGAATCCGCCGGCAATTTCGAGCCGGCCGAGTATGCGGGACGCAATCTGCATTTCGGCATCCGCGAGCACGCCATGGGCGCCGTTCTCAACGGGCTGGCGCTCGACGGCCTGCGCCCGTTCGGTTCGAGCTTTTTGATCTTTTCCGATTACATGCGGCCGCCGATGCGGCTCGCCGCGCTCATGCGCCTGCCGGTCATTTACGTCTTCACCCACGATTCGATTGGGCTTGGCGAAGACGGTCCGACGCATCAGCCGGTCGAGCAGCTGATCGGGCTGCGCGCGGTCCCCGGTATGGTCGTCATCCGGCCGGCGGATGCCAACGAGGTGGTCGAGGCGTGGCGGGTCATCGTCGGTCTTAGAGACGCTCCGGCCTGCCTTGTGCTGAGCCGGCAGCCGCTTCCAACGCTCGACCGCGGCCGCTACGCTGCCGCGTCCGGATTGGCGCGCGGCGGCTATATTCTGGCCGATGCGCCGGACGCTCGCCCCGACGTGATCCTGATCGGGACGGGCAGTGAAGTGGCCCCATGCGTGGCGGCGGCCGAGACGCTCGCCGGCCAAAACATTGCGGCGCGTGTCGTCAGTCTGCCGTCATGGCAGTTGTTCGATCGGCAGGAGGAAGCCTATCGGCGGAGCGTATTGCCGCCGGCCGTCAAGGCTCGCGTGTCGGTCGAGGCCGCCTCGACGCGCGGCTGGGAACGTTACGCGGGCGTGGACGGCGCCATGCTCGGCATGGATCGGTTCGGCGCCTCGGCGCCGATTAAGGATATACTGAAGGCCTTCGGCATGACTGCAGAGAACATCGTCGAGGCCGCCAAGGCGCAGATCGCGAAATGGAAGCAGGCATGAACCCGTTGCGTGCGCTCGCGGAAAAAGGCCAAGCTGTCTGGCTCGATTTCCTGTCGCGCGAGATCATCGAGAATGGCCACTTGCAGCGGCTGATCGACGAGGACGGTCTTGCCGGCATGACCGCCAACCCGTCGATCTTCGAGAAGGCGATGGGCGAATCGGACGTTTATGATTCCGAAATCGCGCGGCTGGTCGGCAATGGCGAGACCTCGGTCAACACCATCTATGAGCGGCTCGCCACCGCCGATATCGCCGCCGCCGCCGACCTGCTGCGCCCGCTCTACGACAGGACCGACGGGCGGCACGGCTTCGTCAGCCTGGAAGTGTCGCCTTATCTGGCGATGGATACCGCGGGGACGATGATGGAGGCGCGGCGGCTGTGGACCGCCGTGCAGCGGGAGAACATTTTCATCAAGGTGCCCGCCACGGCGCCAGGAATTCCCGCCATCCGTCAGCTGCTGGCGGAAGGCCTCAATATCAACATCACGCTGTTGTTCTCGCAGCAGGTCTATGAAGAGGTGGTGGAAGCCTTTTTCGCCGGCCTGGAAGAGCGCGTCGCGGCGGGCAAGCCACTCGGCCGCATCGCCAGCGTCGCCAGTTTCTTTGTCAGCCGCATCGATACCGCAGTCGACAAGCTGCTGGACGAAGCCGCGGCGCGGGCGATGAGCGAAGCCGAGCGCGCGGCACTTCTGCACCTGCGCGGCAAGGTCGCGGTCGCCAACGCCAAGCTCGCCTACCGGCGCTGGCAAGAGCGCTTCGCCGGTGCGCGCTGGGAGCAGCTGAAAAAACTCGGCGCGAGGCCGCAGCAGCTGTTGTGGGCCTCTACGGGAACAAAAAATCCCGCTTACAGCGACGTGCTCTATATCGACGAGCTGATCGGTCCCGAAACCGTCAACACCATGCCGGAAAAGACCATGGACGCCTTCCGCGACCACGGCGCGGCGCGCGATTCGCTCACCGCCGACGTGGATGCCGCCGCGCGGACGCTCGCCGCCGTCGAACGCGCCGGCATCTCGCTCGACGCGGTCACCGCCAAGCTCGTGGCAGACGGGGTAACGCTGTTTTCCGATTCATTCGACAAGCTCAGCGGCGTGCTTGCCGAAAAGCGGCGCCGCATCTTGGGCAAGGCGCTGAACGACCAGGCGGTCGTGCTTGCGGGGCCGCTCAAGAAGCAGGTCGACGATGCGGCGGAGAACTGGCGCTCGAAAGGAAACATTCGCAGGCTCTGGAGCAAGGATGCTTCGCTCTGGACCGGGCGCGGCGAGGGCAATTGGCTGGGTTGGCTCGACGTCGTCGACGCGCAGTTGCGCGACATCCCACGCTTGAACGAATTTGCCGCCGAGGTGCGAGCGCAAGAGTTCCGCGACGTGCTGCTCCTCGGCATGGGCGGATCGAGCCTTGGCCCCGAGGTCTTGGCGCAAACGCTCGGATCGGCGCCGGGTTTTCCCAAGCTGCACGTCCTCGATTCCACCGACCCGCAACAGCTGAAGAGTTTCGAACGCAAAATCGATCTTCCGCGGACGCTGTTTATCGTTTCGAGCAAATCGGGCACGACGCTCGAGCCGAATGTCCTCATGGAGTATTTCTTCCATAAGACTTCGGACGCCATCGGCAGCGCCGCCGCCGCTCGGCACTTCGTCGCCATCACCGATCCGGGCTCTCAACTGGAGAAAATCGCGGAGCAAAGAGGTTTTCACGGAATCTTCCATGGCGTTCCCAGCATTGGCGGACGTTATTCGGTGCTCTCCCCGTTCGGCACGGTGCCGCTGGCGGCAATGGGCCGCGACGTGCGCGCCTTTCTCGAATCGGCCCGCGTCATGGCGCGCTCGTGCGGTCCCGAAGTGCCGCCGGCGCACAATCCCGGAGTCGAGCTTGGGCTCGCGATCGGCGTGTCGGCGCTGCACGGCCGCGACAAGGTCACACTCGTTGCCTCGCCGTCGCTTGCCTCATTCGGCGCCTGGGCCGAGCAATTGCTGGCGGAGTCGACCGGCAAGCACGGCAAGGGCGTGATCCCGATCGCCGACGAACCGCTGGGAGATCCGTCCGTCTACGACGCGCACCGGCTGTTCATCTATTTGCGCGACGCCGCGCGGGCCGATCCCGCGCAAGACGACACGCTCGATGCGCTCCAGCGCGCCGGGCACCCGGTCGTGCTGATAGGGTTGGCCGCGAAAGAACACATCGGTCAGGAATTCTTCAGCTTCGAAATCGCCACCGCCGTCGCCGGCGCGGTCATCGGCATCGACCCGTTCGATCAGCCTGACGTTGAAGCCAGCAAGGTGGCCGCGCGTGAGCTGACCGATGCGTATGAGAAAACCGGCGTACTCGCCGCCGACAAACCGGTGTTCAAGGAGAACGGCATCGCGCTCTACGCGGACGAGCGCAACGCGCAGGCGTTGCGGCAGGCGGGCGCCAATTCGACGTTGGAGAGTTGGCTCGGCGCGCATTTCGGCCGCATCCACGACGGCGATTATTTTGCCGTTTTGGCCTATGTGGAACGCAGCGATGCGCAAATGCGGCCGCTGCAGGAGCTGCGCACGGTTCTGCGCGACGCAAAACACGTCGCCAGCTGCCTGCAATTCGGCCCGCGCTTTCTGCACTCGACCGGACAGGCCTACAAAGGCGGCCCGAACTCCGGCGTCTTTTTGCAGATCACGGCGGACAGCGCGGACGATGTCAAGGTTCCCGGCCGCAAGGCGAGCTTCGGCACGATCGAAGCCGCGCAGGCGCGCGGCGATTTCCGCGTGCTGGCGGAGCGCGGCCGCCGCGTGTTGCGCGCCCATGTCGCAAGCGACCTTAATGACGGGCTTTCCGCCATCGGCGAGGCGGCGCGGTCGGCATTGCGCGATGAGGTGAGGTGAGCGCATGCAGCTCGGCATGGTCGGTCTCGGCCGCATGGGCGGCAATATCGTGCAGCGCCTGATGCGCCACGGTCATTCATGCGTCGTGTACGACACGAATGCCGCCGCGGTCGCTTCGCTTGCCGGCAAGGGCGCCGGCGGCAGCCGCAGCCTCGACGACCTGGCGGCAAAGCTCAGCGCGCCGCGGGCGGTCTGGCTGATGCTGCCCGCGGGCAAGGTGACCGAAGATGCGTTGATGCAGCTCCACGGCGTCCTGCAATCCGGCGACATCGTCATCGACGGCGGCAACACTTTTTACAAGGACGATGCGCGGCGGGCGCGCGAGTTAAAGGCAAAGGGCATCCATTACGTCGATGTCGGCACCAGCGGCGGCATTTGGGGGCTCGATCGCGGCTATTGCCTGATGATCGGCGGCGAGCCGGATGTCGTCACCCATCTCGATCCGATTTTCTCGGCACTCGCTCCGGGCTTGGGCAACATCGGGCGCACCGCCGGGCGCAACGGCCGCGATAAGCGGCCGGAGCGCGGCTACATGCATTGCGGGCCGTGCGGGTCCGGTCATTTCGTCAAGATGATCCACAACGGCATCGAGTACGGGATGATGCAGGCCTACGCGGAGGGCTTTGCCATCCTTAAGGGCGCCGCCTCGGATCGGCGGCCACCCGACGAGCGCTACGAGCTCGAAGTCGCCGATATCGCGGAGGTCTGGCGGCGCGGCAGCGTGATTGCCTCGTGGCTTCTCGATCTCGCCGCGATAGCGCTGGCAAGCGATCCCAAGCTCGAACAATTTTCCGGCGTGGTCGAGGATTCGGGCGAAGGCCGCTGGACGGTGATGGCGGCGATCGAGGAGGCGGTGCCGGCGAGCGTGCTCTCCGCGGCGCTCTATGCGCGCTTTCGCTCGCGCGACGACCATGGTTTTGCCGACCGGCTGCTCTCGGCGATGCGCAAGGGATTCGGGGGACATACCGAGCCGAAGGGTCCCTGATCATGGACGTCGCCGCGCCGGGTCTCGTCACCGCCAAGGGCCGTGCGCCGCGCCGCGCCGATCCTTGCAGCTTCGTCATTTTCGGCGCCGCGGGCGACCTCACCAAGAGGTTGTTGATGCCCGCGCTCTATAACCTCGCCGCCGGGCGGCTTCTTCCCGACGCGTTCGCCCTGGTCGGCGTCGCGCGCGCCGACCGGTCCGACGATGAATTCCGCCGGCAGATGCGAGCGGCGCTGCAGGAATTCGCCACCGACGGGATCCTGCCGGAAACGCTCGACGATCTGATCGGCCGCTGCCGTTATCTGCGCGGCGACTTCGACGATCCTTCGACCTACGCCCGGCTCAAGGATGAACTCGCCGACGGCGCTCGCACGCTCCACACGCGCGACAATTGCCTGTTCTATCTGGCGACGCCGCCGGATTTGTTTTCCCAGGTCGCGCGTCTCCTCGGCGAGTCCGGCCTGGCCAGCGAGACGAACGGATGCTGGCGGCGGCTCATCGTCGAGAAACCGTTCGGCTCCGACCTCAAATCGGCCTGCGCGCTGAACAAAGAACTGCTCGGTTTCTTTGCCGAGGACCAGATTTATCGAATCGATCACTATCTCGGCAAGGAAACGGTGCAGAACATCATGGTGCTGCGTTTCGCCAACGGCATGTTCGAGCCGATCTGGAACCGGCATCACATCGATCATGTGCAGATCACCGTCGCCGAGACGGTGTCGGTGGAAAATCGGGGCAAGCTCTACGATCGCACCGGCGCGCTGCGCGACATGGTGCCCAATCATCTGTTCCAGCTGTTGGCGCTGACCGCCATGGAGCCGCCGAGCTGTTTCGAGGCCGACGCAGTGCGCGCCGAAAAGCTCAAGGCGATCGATGCCATTCATCCGCTGCCGAAGGACAAAGTCCTAGCCGACGTCGTGCGCGGCCAATACATTGCGGGGCGCGTGAACGGCAAGGCGGTGCCGGCCTACCGGGACGCGGCGGGCGTCGCGCCGCAGAGCGTCACCGAGACCTACGTCGCCGTGCGTCTGATGATCGACAATTGGCGCTGGGCCGGCGTGCCGTTCTATCTGCGCACCGGCAAGGCGCTCGCCGCGCGAAAAACCGAAATTGCCATCAAATTCAAAAGTGCGCCGTTGGCGTTTTTTCGCGATATGCCGGTCGAGAGCCTTGCGCAAAATCTTTTAGTCTTGAGGATTCAGCCCGACGAAGGGGCGGCGCTGCATTTCAATGCCAAGATCCCAGGACCCGATATCCGCATCGAAAACGTGCGGATGAATTTCAAGTACGAGGATTACTTCGACGCGGCGCCGAGCACCGGCTACGAAACGCTGATCTACGACTGCATGATCGGCGATCCGATGCTGTTTCAGCGCGCAGTCGACATCGAGGCGGGATGGCGCGTGGTCGATCCCATGCTCGCAGCGTGGCGAGAGGCGGACGGACGCGATCTGTGCAGCTATCCAGCGGGAAGCGATGGCCCGAAGGCGGCGGAGCAATTGCTGTCGCGCGGCGGGCAACAATGGCGGGCGGTCGCATGAGTGCCGGCCTCGCCCCGCAAAGCCGCATATTCGCTGCGCCGGAAGAGCTGGCGCAGGAGGTCGCCGATTGGATCGTCGAGCGTGCGTGCGAACGGCCGCGTCGTTTCGCGCTATGTTTGAGCGGCGGTGCGACACCGAAGCGGCTCTACGAGCTCATGGCTGCGCCGCCGCGCCGCGACCGTTTCCCGTGGCAGCGGACACATTGGTTCTGGGGCGATGAGCGCGTGGTTCCGCATGACGATCCGCGCAGCAATTTCCACATGGCCTGGGAAGCGCTGTTGCGGCACGTGCCGGTCCCGCCCGGCAACATCCACGCGATTCCGACCGAACGAATAAGTCCCGCGGCCGGCGCGGCGGAATACGAGGCCGCGCTTAAGCGCTTCTACGGTGCGGAAACGTTGCTCGCCGAACGGCCTCTGTTCGATCTGACGCTGCTCGGTCTCGGCGACGACGGTCATATCGCGTCGTTGTTTCCGGTCAGTGCCGCTGTTGCGGAGACGGACCGATGGGTCGTCCCGGTCGACGGCGAGGGCGCGCTCGGCCGAATCACGCTGACTTACCCGGCGCTCGCGAGCAGCGCCGTTACTGCGTTTCTTGTCGTCGGCGAGCGCAAGCGCAAAGTGCTCGCCCGCGTGCGCGCCGGCGATCCGGCTTTGCCTGCAGTTCGCTTGCGGCCGGCCGGCGACCTCTACTGGTTTGCCGACCGCGCGGCGGCGGTCATGCCGGCCTTCAGCGGAGAATAATTCGATGGATATTGCCCAGCCAAATGTGCAAGCAGACGTGCAGCCGCAAGTTGCGTCAATCGAAACGACCGCGACGATGCCGTCCGTCCTGGTGGTGATGGGCGTGTCGGGCAGCGGAAAATCGACGATCGGCACCCAGCTCGCCCTTCACCTCCATTGGGATTTCGAAGACGGCGATTGGTTTCACCCGGCTCGTAATATCGACAAGATGCACGCGGGCATCGCCTTGACCGACGAGGATCGCGTGCCGTGGCTCATTGCCATCGCCGACTTCATCGACCGGGCGCGCTGCGCGGGTACGCACGTCGTCGTCGCCTGTTCGGCGCTCAAACGCCGCTACCGCGCCGTCATCGTCGGCAATCGTCCCGACGTGCGGCTCATTTATCTGAATGGCGATAGGGAGTTGATCGCCCGCCGCATCGCCGCGCGGCACGAGCATTTCATGCCGCAGAGCCTGCTGCAGAGTCAGTTCGAAGCGTTGGAGGAACCCGGCGCCGACGAAAATCCGATTGTCGTGTCTATCGAACCGCGGCCGCGTGAGATCGTCGGTCAGATCGTTGCCGCGCTCAAGGCGCGAATCCGGCAACCGGACGCCGCGTCGACCCGATGAGGCGCGCGCCGAATGGAATGCGCTGGACCGCACTCGCCGCGGTCCAGGTGCAGACCAAGGTGCCGCCGAACACGATTGCGGCCTTGAGCACGGCCAACAGCGGAATCGCGAGCAGCGCATATTGCAGCCAGACGACGAAAACGTAGTGCAGCAGATAGAGCGCATAAGCATCGGCGCCCAGGCTGCCAAGGATCGGCGATTGCCTGGCGGCGAACCGCAAGCTCACGGCGATGAGGAAAAAGCAGCCTGCGGCGCAGGCCAGCACGTAAGCGAGATCGGCGGCGATTTCGATGCCCGTGGAGGCGCCGGCGTTTAGGGTCAAATCGGTCAGGCCCATCCAGAGCGCCAATGAAATCAACGCCGCGGCGAGCCAGCGCGCCCAGTGGCGCGGCAACGGTCCGTCCGCCGCGACCAAGCCGCGGTCAATGCCTTCGACACCGACGCCGAGGCCGGCGAAGAAATAGACGGCATATTGCAGCGGGCGGCACAGCTGAACCGCGAGAAGTCCGGAATTCGACCAGTTCCAAGGCGTGAACGCGAGCGCCAAGGGGACGTAGGCCAATGCCGAGGCCGCGAGCAGCGCGACAAAATATAGCCCGACACGTGTGCGAGCCACAACCGACCAGCGGCCGAGAGTCCGCAGCAGTTCGGGCGCGATGCGGTGCACGAAAGCCGCAATGACGTTCAAGACAAGAAGCTGCCACAGAAACCATAACGGGCTGCTGGGCCAGAACGGCAGCGCCAATAGCGCATGCCAATAAGCCGAAACGCTGGGGTCGACGGCCGTCACCCGGTAAGCCGGATAAATGGCGATAGGTATGACGATGGCGACGCCGAAAGCATACGGAATGCCGAGCCGCAGCACCCGATCGCGCAAAAAGGCCCAGTCCTTTTTGCGGCTGAGACTCGGCCACACAAATAGGCCGGAGAGGAAGAACATCAGCGACATCAGGTAGACGTCCTGCCATGCGCAGAACAGATCGAAGCCAAAGAAACGATGGCTGTCGACGATCGGGAAGGCGCGCCAATTGTACGGCGGACTGTCAAAATCCTGCGTCGGAGCCTTAACCCAGCTCACGTAAGCCAGCGCCGAGTGAAAGCCGAGCACGATCAGGATGACGATGCCGCGCAAATTATTGAGCGCGAGGCTCGTGTGCGACGCTGGCGACGAATCCCGAACAAACCGGAACGACCCAGGGGCAACCGCCTCAACCATGAAAAGGCCCTCTCGCTGGCTCACGCGGCAGCAATGCAATACCACAGCATGGCCGCATGGGCCGGTGCCGACAATGGCAAAGCGCGGACTGAGTTACTGCCTCGCGGTCCCAAGGCGTCGTCGCAGCTCCGTTGGATGAGGGCTACAGGCTTGAACTAATTGGAACTTTCAGCCGATCAGGGCCGGCCTGGCGGCTGAATATCGCGTCCTCAAATCTCCTCATTGTGGAGCGAGAAGCTTTGCGCCATCAAGGTAGTGACATTGATTCTGCTTGGAAATGAGGAATGGAGGCCCGATGATCGTGCGATTTCGAACACTTGCACTGGTGGGTGTGCTGGCGCTCGTTGCCGCCAATTGCGCCGCTGCCGCCGAACCGTCTGTGGCCGGTCTGTGGCAGAAGGTCGACAGTCAAACCGGGAAACCCGTCAGTTGGTTCCTTTTCGTCGAGAAAGACGGCCGCTACGAAGGAGTCATCGCGAAATACTTTCCGCGTCCGGGCGACCGGCCGGATCAGGTATGTTCGAACTGCCGGGACGACCGCAGAAACGAGCCCCTGCTCGGCCTTCCATTGATTCGTGGCATGAAGCGGCAGGGCCTGACCTACGAGGACGGCAACATTCTCGATCCGCGGGACGGCAATACCTACCACGCCATGATGACGGTGAGCCCGGACGGCCAGACCTTGACGGTTCGCGGCTATCTCGGCTTCGTCCTGTTTGGGCGCGACGAGGTTTGGTACCGCCTGCCGGACAGCGCGCTTAAGCAACTCGACCCGGTCGTCGTCGCCCGTTATCTGCCGGGCCGGATGACCTCCACGGGCTCGCTTTCGCCGCGGCATTCGGAGCGGACCGCACGGTCCGGAAATGCGTTTCGCTAGGTCGGCAGAGGCACGCGTCGGCGCAGCGCTCAATACGTGCCGACGCCGAATTCGCAGCCCGGCATTGCGTAATGGTAGCGGCCGACACCGTAACGATCCGGCGTGATGTGAGGATGGCAGCGGTCGACCCATCGGCGATCGCGCTCCCTTGCGCGAGCCCGCTCGGCCGGTTCGGTAGGCTGCGGTACTGACCTGATAAACGGATCGCCGTCCGGCGCCCATCGGGTCACGCAATTGAATGTGTTCCAGCTTTCGATGCAGCCGCCGCTTTCGATTTCCTGAGCAAGCGCCGAATTCGATGTTGCAGCCGACGTCATGACCGACAGCGCCAAGGCAGCGCCGACAAATGCCGCCGACCGCGATGCCCGATGCGTTCTGGCACAGCCGAAGGTTAACACGACACTCTCCCTCGAGCGCGCTCCGCTCCGGTTCGATCGGTTCGCGCTCCGCGTTTAACGAGCTTGCCCACGCACTTTCGGAAGCCGTTTCCCGCGTTTCCGGAACATGCGGCAAGCGTCACTAGGGAGAGCAAGGCCAATGCCAGGCAATCTGCCCTGTTTTGGCACATGGCCGACCGCAAAGATGGGCGTTAGTATTCGTTACCGCCGGATAATGAACGACGACGGCAGCCGACGGCGTTCCCATCCGCTCTGCTCGAGATCGGGGATCGTGTCGTCGGTTTGCGGATAGCCGAGACAGAAATAGCCGATGAATTTCCACTCCGGCGGCACTTCGAGAACCGCCGCGACCGCCTGCGGATCGAGGATCGACACCCAGCCCATGCCGATGCCCTGCGCGCGCGCGGCGAGCCAGATCGTATGCACGGCGGTGACCGCGGAGTACTCGATCATCTCCGGCATGGTATGGCGGCCGAGGCCGTGGCCTTGCGCCGTCGAGCGATCGGCGAACACCGCCAAATGGCAGGGCGCTTCCTCCAACCCGGCGAGCTTGAGCCGCGCGTAGAGGGCCGCGCCTTCCGGGGTCTGCGCGGCGAGCGCTTTGGCGTTGCAGGTCGCAAAATTGCGCCGGATCGCCGCGCGCAGTTTGCCATCCTCGACGATGACAAATCTCCAGGGCTGGCTCAGGCCTACCGACGGAGCAAGACACGCGAGCTCGATGAGCGCTTCCAATGTGCCGCTCGGCAACGGCTTGCGCCGGAATCGGCGGACATCGCGGCGCCAGACCAGAAGATCGCGAAGGCGCGCGCGGAATGCGTGATCGAAGCCGGTCGGCCGCTTCGCCGCCGCCTCCTGCGGACGTGAAGGCGCGCTCATGCAGCGAAGCTTAGCCGCTGCGCCGGAAGGCGGCCAATGCAATCTGCAGCCGCCGGCAAGCTGCTTCGTTTGCCGGCAGACCGAAGCGCAGCCAATCTGCATGGTCCGGGAACCTGCGTACCAGGATGCCGGCACGTCCGAGGTGACGGAACAGTTTGCTTGCTGCCGGTACGCGCACGAGGCGGAACAGAGTCGTTCCGCCGGCGATTTGCAGCCCCGAGCCGGTCAGGACGGCATCGAGCCCGAGTGCGGATTTCGCCAGGCGGTTTCGCGTTTTTTCGATCCACGCCGCGTCAGCCAGCGCCTTGGCGCCGGCCGCGAGCGCCGGTCCGGACACCGCCCACGGGCCGAGGGTTGCCGAAATCCGCGCTGCCATTTGCGGCGCCGCAAGTGCAAAACCGAGCCGGATTCCGGCCAGTCCGAAAAACTTGCCGAACGAGCGCAGTACGATGACGTTGCCGCGGGAGACTTCCGGGGCGAGGCTCCATCCGGGAGGGCCAACATCCATGAAAGCCTCGTCGACTACGAGCAGGCCGGCGCGAGCACGCAACTGTTTGGCGAGCGCAATGAGATCGTTTCTGGCAAATAGCCGGCCGTCAGGATTGTTGGGATTGCCGATAAAAACGAGCTGTGAGTCGCCGACCGAAGCGAGCTCGCGCACCGCGACGACACGGTGCCCGGCAAGTGCTGCGGCACGGGCAAATTCGCCGTAAGCCGGCGACAAAACGGCGGCGCGGCCGGGCCGCACCAGCCCGGCGACAAGCGCCAGCAAAATCTGCGTGCCGGGCGCCGGCACGACGTGAGCCGCCGATGGAGCGCCATAGGCACGCGCGGCGATGTCCGCGAGAACGCCGGTTGCGGCGGAATTCGGCAATTGGGCAAATAAATCGGCCGGCAGGCGCGGCAGCCGATACGGAATAGGATTGATCCCGGTCGACAGGTCGATGAAAGGTTCCGGCGCGGCGGGAAACAGACGCCGGGCGGCGGCGAGATCGCCGCCGTGGAGGAGCGGTTCGGCTTCGCCCGCAAAGGCAAACATGTCGGTTGCGCTTGCACTTTTGGCCATGTTGATCGAGTTCGCCGTCGGTTATCCGCAAGCCTTGGTGGGCGCGCTCGGCCATCCCGTGACCTGGCTCGGCCGCCCGATCCGAGCACTCGATCGTCTGCTCAACACCGATACGGCAGGGCCGAATCGGCGGCGCGCAGCCGGTGTCATCGCAGTCCTCACCGTCGTCGGCATCGTCGGATTCATCGTCTTCCTCATACAGCGTGAACTGTTTCGCCTGCCATTCGGAATCTTAGCCGCGGCGCTGCTTGGCAGCACGCTGATTGCGCAGCGCAGCCTGCACCGACACGTCTCCAACGTCGCCGTCGCGCTGGAGAAAGACGGCATCGTCGCCGGCCGCTGCGCGGTGGCCCACATCGTCGGCCGCGACACGGCGTCGCTCGATACGGCCGGCGTCGCGCGCGCGGCGATCGAAAGTCTGGCCGAGAATTTCTCCGATGCCGTCGTTGCGCCGGTGCTGTGGATGGCCATTGCCGGACTCCCCGGCGCGGCACTCTACAAGGCGATCAACACCGCCGACAGCATGATCGGCCATCGCACGCCGCGTTACCAAGCCTTCGGCTGGGCAGCGGCCCGGCTCGACGATCTCGTCAACCTGCCGGCATCGCGGCTTTCGGCGCTGCTGATCGTTGCGGCGGCGGCGCTCCGCAAGGACGCCTCGGCGATGCAGGCCCGGCGGGCCGTCCTGCGCGACGCCGCGCGCCACCGCTCGCCCAATGCCGGCTATCCGGAAGCGGCGATGGCAGGCGCGCTCGGCCTGTCGCTCGCCGGCCCGCGCGTCTATGGCGGCGTGCGGGTCGAGGACGCCACGATGGGCGGCGGACGCCGCGACGCCAATGCCGCCGATATCCGCCGCGCGCTTTCACTTTACCGCACTGCCGACGCCATCCTGCTTGCGCTCGTCGCGGCGCTGGCCGCGATCCTCATCGCGCCAATTTGAGCAGGCGATCGAGATCGAGGTGCGCGGCGAGGTGGGCCGCGAGCGCGTCGAGCGTATGTTCGACCGAAATATCGTAGGCAATCTTTGGCGGCCCCGCGCACAGGCGCGCAAGCCACGCCGCGCGTTGACCGTCATCGGCGAACAGCCCATGGACATAGGTGCCGGCCACGCGCCCGTCGGCCGAGACCGCGCCGTCGGCCGATCCATCCGCGAGGCGCGCGAACGGGCGCGCGCGATCGGCACCTTCGGTTATCCCCATGTGCATTTCGTAGCCGGTAAATGGGGCGCCATCGCTGGTCGTTCCGCGCACCGGTTCGAGGCGCTTTTCGGCCGATAGCGTCGTTGCCACGTCGAGCAAGCCAAGGCCGTCGACTTTTCCGGGCGGGCCCTCGATTCCATCGGGATCGGCGATCGTTCGCCCGAGCATTTGATAGCCGCCGCACAATCCCAGCACGCTTGCGCCGCGGCGACGGTGCGCGGCGATGTCGATGTCGAATCCGGCGGAGCGCAGCGCCGAGAGATCGGCGATCGCCGCCTTCGAGCCAGGAAGCACGATGAGATCGGCGTCGCCTGGAAGAGCGCTGCCGGGCCGCACCCGAACGAGTTCGACCGCGGGCTCGGCGTCGAGCGGATCGAGATCGTCGAAATTGGCGACGTGCGGCAGGATCGGCACGGCGATGCGCACGTGCGCTTTTTCTTTCACCGGCCGGCTTTGTTCCAGCGCCAGCGCATCTTCGGCCGGCAGCAATCGCGCGTCGGCAAAGAACGGCACGAGGCCGAGCGCCTCCCAGCCGGTGAACTGCGCGATGCGCTCCATGCCGGCGGCGAACAGCGCCGGGTCGCCGCGAAATTTGTTGACGATGAATCCGCAAATCAGCGCCGCATCCTCGGGCGCGATCACGGCTTTGGTACCGACGAGGCTCGCGATCGCGCCGCCGCGGTCGATATCGCCGACGAGGACGACCGGCACATCGGCGGCGCCCGCAAATCCCATATTGGCGATGTCGTTGCCGCGCAGGTTGACTTCCGCGGCGCTGCCGGCGCCCTCGACGAGCACGATATCGGCCTCGCGCCGCAATCGCGCAAAGCTATCGAGCACGAACGGCAGGAGATTGCTCTTCATCTGCTGGTAGGCGGCGGCCTTGGCGTTGCCAAACACGCGGCCCTGCACGACGATCTGCGCGCCGATCTCGCTCTGCGGCTTGAGCAGCACCGGGTTCATATGGACGCTCGGCGGCGTGCGGGCGGCGCGCGCCTGCAGCGCCTGCGCGCGTCCGATTTCGCCGCCGTCCGCCGTCACCGCGGCATTGTTCGACATGTTCTGCGGCTTGAACGGGCGGACGTTGAGGCCGCGCAGCGTGAACGCGCGCGCGAGCCCGGCGACGATGAGCGACTTGCCCACGTCCGAGCCGGTGCCCTGGAACATCAGCGCGCGCGCCGGCATGGTTTAGAACTCGATGCCGGCTTGAGCTTTCACGCCGGCGGCGAAGTGATGCTTGATGAGCGTCATCTCGGTGACCAGATCGGCGGCGGCGACCAGCTCCGGCTTGGCGTTGCGCCCGGTGGCGATCACGTGCAGGCCGGGCCGCCGCGCTGTCAGCGCCGCAACGACGCTGACGAGGTCGAGATAATCGTAACGCAGCGCGATATTGAGTTCGTCGAGGATGACAAGCGAAAAAGTCGGATCGGCCATGAGTTCGCGCGCCTTCGACCACGCCCGCTCGGCTGACGCAATATCGCGCGCGCGATCCTGTGTTTCCCAGGTGAACCCTTCGCCCATCGTGTGCCACGCCACCTGATCGCCGAATTTTTGCAGCGCGTCGCGCTCGGCCGAATGCCAGGCGCCCTTGATGAATTGCACCACGCCGACGCGATGGCCGCGCCCCAGCATGCGCAGCGCCAGACCGAACGCGGCGGTCGATTTCCCCTTGCCCGTGCCGGTATGGACGATGAGCAGGCCCTTCTCGATGGTCTTGCCGGCGACCTCGGCATCCTGCACGGCTTTGCGTTTCGCCATCTTGGCGCGATGGCGATTCGCGTCGTTCTTTTCCGTCGTTTCGCTCATAGCGTTTCCTTCAGCGCGCCCTTTACGGCGAGCGGCAAGCCCGCGACCATGAGCACGACGCGGTCGGCGCGCGCCGCTATGCGCTGGTTGAGCACGCCCTGCAAATCGCGAAATTTTCGGCCGAGCGGAGATTCAGGCACGATGCCGGAACCCACCTCGTTGGCGACCAGCACCACGGGCGCCGTCGCCGAGGCGAGCACTGCTTCCAGGCGTTCGATTTCAGCATCGATATCGGCGTCCGCCAGCATGAGATTCGACAGCCACAACGTCAGGCAATCGACCAGCGCCGGCGCTTTCTCGCACGCGACGAGCGCCGCCTGAAGATCGCGCGGCGCTTCGAGCGTGCGCCAGCACGGACCGCGGCGCGCGCGATGGGCGTTTATGCGCGCCGCCATCTCCTCATCGCCCGGCTCCGCAGTCGCCACATAAACCCAAGGAGGTTCCCAAGCCGGCGGCAGCGCCGCGAACAAGCTCTCGGCATAGCGGCTCTTGCCCGAGCGGGCGCCGCCGAGGACAAGAGTGAGCTTTGCGACGCCGGACATCGCTTACGGGATCGCCTTGCATAAGCCTGCGTCCCAGATTGACAGCCCGGCCCGGTGAAATCTATCACTAGTGCATCGACGGTCCCTCGCTAGAGGGTGAAAAGGGAATGCGGTGAGGGCGACGCTTCGGCGTCGGCCAATTCCGCAGCTGCCCCCGCAACTGTAAGCGGCGAGCCCGTGCCACAGAGCCACTGGAGCGATCCGGGAAGGCGGTGACGGGCGGCGAGCCGCGAGCCAGGAGACCTGCCGTCGATGCGGTCGAGCCGGGCGGGGTGCCTCGGCGCAAGACGACCGGCATTGCGCACCCGTCCAAGTTTCCGTCCATGTCGCTTGTGGAGCCGCGCGGGTGAGCCGCATCCATGCAGCAGCTTTGACAGCGGCCGCGGCTTCGACTGCGGCGCCGGTCGTCTATGTCTGCATCACCTGCAAGCGCGCCGGCGATCCGGACATCGAGCCGCGGCCGGGTGCGCTCCTTGCCGCGGCAACCGAACGCGCCGCCGCCGGTACCGAAGTCGACGTGCGGCGCCTGCGCTGCCTCGCCAATTGCACGCGCGGCCCGAGCGCCGCCATCCGCTGCAACGGCTCTTGGACTTATTTGTTCGGCGGCCTCGATGCGGCATGCGCGGAAGCGCTTATCGCCGGCGCTCGGCTGCTTGCCGGCGCGGCCGACGGCATCCTGCCCTGGCGCGGACGGCCCGAAATACTCAAGCGCGGCTTGATCGCCCGCGTTCCCCCGATCGGCTTCGAAGAGATTGACCCATGAATGGCTCGCTGGCGCGCGTTCCCTGCACCATCGTCACCGGCTTTCTCGGCGCCGGCAAGACAACGCTCATCCGCCACGTGCTGGGCAACGCACAGGGCCGACGGCTTGCGGTCATCGTCAACGAATTCGGCGATGTCGGCATCGACGGCGAAATCCTCAAAGGCTGCGGCAACGAAGCCTGCCCGGAGGAGAACATCGTCGAATTGGCCAATGGCTGCCTCTGCTGCACGGTCGCCGACGAGTTTGTGCCGGCGCTCGACGCCATTCTGGCGCGCGGCGGCGTCGAGCACATCGTCATCGAGACCTCCGGTCTCGCTTTGCCAAAACCGCTGGTGCAGGCGTTCCATTGGCCGGCGATCAAGAACCGCGTCACCGTCGACGGCGTCGTGGTCGTGGTCGACGGCGCGGCGCTCGCAGACGGGCGCGTAGCGCAAGACCTCGAGGCCCTTGCCCGACAGCGCGCCGCCGACACGGCGCTCACCCATGACGATCCGATCGAGGAGGTCTTCGAGGATCAGATCGCCTGCGCCGATCTCGTCGTGCTCAACAAGCGCGACTTGCTCGACGACGCGGGTATCGCGAAAGCGCATGCCGCGATCGCCGGCGTGCTGCCGCGCAGCGTGAAAACGATCGCCGTCGCCGACGGCAAGGTGGATGCTGGCCTGCTGCTCGGGCTCGGAATCGGCACCGAAGACGACATCGCCAACCGCCGCACGCGGCACGACCTCGAAGCCGAACACGACCACGACGATTTCGATTCGTTCGTCGTGCCGTTCGGCGAGATCGCCGATCCGTCGGCGCTTGCCGCGCGCGTCGCCGCGCTAGCGGAGAAATTCGACGTGCTGCGGGTAAAAGGCTTCGCTGCCGTGGCCGGCAAGCCGCTGCGCCTCTTGGTACAGGCGGTCGGCGCCCGGGTGACGTACCATTACGACCGTCCATGGGCCGCTGCCGAGACTCGCGAGGGCCGGCTCGTGGTCATCGGACTGAAGGGGCTCGACCGTGCCGCCGTGACGCGCGCGCTTGTCGGTTGAACAATTTGGAGTGAGCGATGCATCTGCTCACGACGACTTCGACCAACCTCGACGAGATCGTCGAAGCGGTCGATCTCGGCCAGCCGCCGGGCGACATCGTCGTGCTCTCTTTCGCCGACAGCGACCTCGCCGGCCTCGCCGCCGCGTGGGAAGCCGAGCGCGCGGCGCTGCCGAGCGTGCGGCTCGCGCACCTGCGCGAGCTTCGCCATCCCATGTCGGTCGATCTGTGGATCGATCGTGTGGGTGCGCACGCCAAGACGATCGTGGTCCGCCTGCTCGGCGGCATCGATTGGTGGGCATACGGAATCGAGCGGCTCTCGGCGCTGGCGCGCGAGCGCGGCATCGCGCTGGCGGTGTTGCCCGGCGAAGACCGGGACGATCCGAGGCTCGCCGCAGCCTCGACGCTGCCGCCCCAAGAACTCGATGCGCTGTTGCGTTATTTCCGCGAAGGCGGCGGCGAAAATCTGCGCGCGCTGTTGCGCCGCCTCGCTCGCCACGCAGGCCGCGATCTCAAAGCGCCTGCTCCTCGACCGGTCCCGCGCCTTGCGGGCTACCTGCCGGGCGAGGGCGCGGTCGATCTTGATCGGCTCACTGCAAGCCTTGGGCTCGGCAAGCCGGTCGTCCCGATCGTCTTCTATCGCGCCATGCTGCTCGCGGCCGACACGGCGGCGATCGACGCTCTTTGCGCGGCGCTCGCGGCTCGCGGCCTCGCTGCTGCCCCGCTGGTCGTCACCAGCTTGAAAGAAAAAGAGGCGGCGGAGTTTTTGCGCGAGGCGTTTGCGCGACTCGATCCGGCGCTGATCGTTACGATGACTGCGTTCGCGGCCAGCGGCAATATCGCCGATCCGACGCCGCTCGACGGGCCGGACGTGCCGGTTTTCCAGGTCATCAGCGCCACAACAAAGCGCGCGGCCTGGCGCGACTCTCCGCGCGGGCTCGGCGCCGCCGATCTCGCGATGCATGTCGTGTTACCCGAGCTCGACGGCCGCATCCTCGCCGGCGCCGTGGCGTTCAAGGACCCTCTGCCGCCGCACGACGCGCTCGCCTTCACCGCGCTGGCGAGCCGTCCGGAAGCGGACCGCGTCGCCATGGTCGCCGACCGAATTGCCGCGCTCGTGCGCTTGCGCGCGCTGCCGCGCGGCGAGCGCCGCGTCGCCATCCTGATGCCGGATTATCCCGGCGCGCCCGGCCGCACCGGCTACGCCGTCGGCCTGGACGTGCCGGCGAGCATCCTTGCGCTGCGCGATGATCTTGCGGAGGCTGGTTACGCCGTCGACGGTGCGCCGGAAAATTCGCGCGACTTGCTCGATGCGCTTGCCGGCGGCGATGCCATGCTCACATTGGCGCAATACGAGAATCTGCTGGCGCGAGTACCGGAAGCGGCAGTCGCGCGCCTGCGCGAAGCTTGGGGCGAGCCGGCAGAAGATCCTGATTTTCGCGACGGCGCTTTCCGTTTCCGTGCCAAAAAATTCGGCAAGCTTTGGGTGGCGCTGCCGCCCGACCGCGGCCGGTCGGCAGAGCGGCGCGCCGATTATCACGACCCGTCGCTGCCGCCGCGGCATGCGCTGGTCGCCTTCGGTCTGTGGTTGCAGCACGCGGCGAAGGTCGATGCGCTCGTTCATATGGGCGCGCACGGAACGCTGGAATGGCTGCCCGGCAAGGCGGCGGCGCTGAGCGCGGAATGTTTTCCGGAAATCGTCACTGGGCCGCTGCCGGCGATCTACCCTTTCATCGTCAGCAATCCGGGCGAGGCGGCGCAAGCCAAGCGCCGCATCGCCGGCGTGACCATCGGCCATCTGCCGCCGCCGCTTGTCGCCGGCGCGCCGTTGTCCGGCGACGCGCGCGAACTGGAGCGTCTGATCGACGAATACGCGCAGGCCGACGGCCTCGACCGCCGGCGGCGCGAGCGGCTGGCGCGCCTCATCGTCGAGACCGCGCAGCGGACAGGCCTCGCGCGCGAGGCCGGCGTTGCGAGCGCAATCGCCCCCGACGACGCGCTGCGCCGCATCGACGCTTGGCTGTGCGATCTGAAAGACCTCGCCGTCAAGGACGGCCTGCACATTTATGGCCGCGCCCCTGCCGGCACCGACGATCCCTTATGGCGGGCGAGCGCCGAAGCCGAGCGCGCGGCGTTACTCGCGGCGCTCGACGGAAGACGCGTCGCGCCGGGTCCGGCCGGCGCGCCGACGCGCGGGCGGCGCGATGTACTGCCGACCGGCCGCAATCTGTTCACCGCCGATCCGCGCACGCTGCCCACGCCGACCGCGATGGAGCTGGGCCGGCTTGCTGCCGACGAAGTTGTGCGCGCGCATCTGCAAACGCACGGCGAATCTTTACGCGCGGTGGTCATCGACCTGTGGGGCAGCGCCACGTTGCGCACCGGTGGCGAGGAAATCGCACAAGGCTTTGCGCTTTTGGGCTGCCGGCCGATCTGGGAGCCCGCCAGCGGCCGCATCACCGGCGTTGAGGTGCTGCCGGCGGCCGCGATGGGGCGCGCGCGGGTCGACGTCACCTGGCGAATTTCCGGGCTGTTTCGCGATCTCTTCCCGGCGCAGATCGCGCTCATCGACGCCGCCGTACAGGCGGTCGGCGCGCGCGACGAGACCGACGACGAAAATCCGCTCGCAAGTGCTCGCCGTGCCGCCTGCCTTCCCTCCCCCGCATGCGGGGGAGGGAAGGCAGGGGGTCGGCGGCTCGATCGCATTTTCGGCAACGCACCCGGGACCTACGGCTCCGGCGTCGAGGATTTGCTCGGCCGCGGCGACAACGCCGAGTCGATCGGCGCGGCGTACCTCGCCGCCGCCTCGCACAGCTACGGCGGCGCTGCCGGAGCAGGCGGCGCGGCGCCGGGCGCGTTCGCGCAGCGCATCGCCGTCGCCGATCTCTTGCTGCATCCGAGCGACGACCCCGGCCGCGATCTCCTCGAAGGCGCCGAGGATGCCGCCTTCGTCGGCGGCTTTGCCGCGGCGGCAAAGATGCTCGGCCGCTCGCTCGATCTCGTCATGCTCGATGTCACCGATCCGCAGCGGCCGCGGGCGCGGACGCTGTCGGCGGCGCTGGCCCGCATCGTGCGCGTGCGGGCGATCAATCCGCGCTTTATTGCCGGGCAAATGCGTCACGGTCCGCGCGGCGCCGCCGAGTTGGCCGAAACGGTCGATCGGCTCGTTGCTTTTGCGGAAACGACCGACGCGGTTGGCGGCGAACTTTTCGACCTTTTGCACGAGGCCTATGTCGCCGACGCCGAGGTGCGGGCGTTTCTGCTGCGCGAAAATCCGAAAGCCGCGGGCGCCATCGCCGAGCGGCTCGACGGCGCGCGTCGTCGCGGCTTTTGGCATCCGCGGCGCAACGATGTGGACGCAGCCCTGGCGGCGCTGCGCGCGGAGGCCACGCCATGAATGCTGCGCTTCGCCGCGGCGCGTGCCCCGGTTTGTCTGCGCCGATGCAAACCGGCGACGGCTTGCTCGTGCGATTGCGGCCGGTCGGCACCATTCGGCTCGCTATGTTAGCCAAGCTGTGCGCGGCCGCGCGCAAGTTCGGCAACGGAATCGTTGAAATCACCGCACGCGGAAATATTCAGGTCCGCGGATTGGATGCCGCGTCGGCGCCGCTATTTGCGGCAGCGGTCGGTGCGCTCGGCATCGCGGCGGAGGACGGCGTTGCGGTGCATGCCAACCCGCTCACCGGACTCGATCCCGGCGAAATCCTCGACGCCGGCAACCTCGCCGCGGATTTGCGCCGCGCGCTGGCGGAGAGAGCGCTGGGTGAGATGCTGGCGCCGAAAATCTCCGTGGCGATCGACGGCGGCGGCGCGCTCAACCTCGACCGGCTTGCCGCCGACGTGCGGCTGCGCGCCGATCTGATAAAGGGCGCAGCGTTACTTCGAATCTCCCTTGGCGGCGACCGCACGAGCGCCACTCACCTCGGCCTCGTCGCCCCCGCGGATGGCGTCGAAGTCGCCACGCGTCTGCTCGAAATTATCGCGCGCCGTGGCGCCGATGCGCGCGCGCGCGACGTGCTGGCAGCCGAGGGCATCGCGCCGTTCAGCGCGACCCTTGCGGATCTGCTGCTGACGTCCGCTACGGCGTCGGGCCATGACGGCGTGGGGAGCGGCCGCGAAGCAATTGGCCTGCATCGCCTGCGCGATGGGTCGCTGGCTTGCGGCGTCGGCCTTGGCTTCGGCCACACCGATGCAAGAGTGCTTGAGTTGCTGATCGAAGCTGCCGCCGACGCTGGCGCCAATGGCATACGCCCGGCGCCGGGCCGGGCGCTGATCGCGATCGGCCTGAGCGATGAAGCGGCGACGGCGTTCGTGACAGATGCCGGGCGGCTGGGCTTTATCGTGCGAGCCGACGATCCGCGCCGCTACCTAATCGCCTGCGCCGGCGCGCCGGTCTGCGCGTCCGCCCATATTGCCGCCCGCGCCATGGCGCCGCGCGTCGCGGCCGATTGTGCGCGATATCTTGGCGGATCGTTCACGATCCACATTTCCGGCTGCGGCAAAGGGTGCGCACACCCCATGCCCGCTGCGCTGACGGTCGTCGGCTTGCCCGATGGATGCGGGGTCGTTGCGGATGGCTCGGTGAAGGACGCCCCGTTCGCCGTCGTCGCAACGGATGAACTGCCCGCCGCGATTGCCGGATATGCGCGCGAGTTGACGGGCGAGGACGGTCATGTCTGAGCGCTCCGCCTATCTGCGCGACGGCGCGGCGATCTACGAACGTTCGTTCGCCATCATCCGCGCCGAGGCCGACCTGTCGCGCTTCTCCGCGGACGAAGCCGAGGTCGCGGTGCGCATGATCCATGCCTGCGGCATCGTCGAGACGGCGCAGCACATCGTCTTCGGCGGTCGGTTTGTTGCGGCGGCGCGCGGCGCGCTCGCCGCCGGCGCGCCGATCCTCTGCGACGCCGAGATGGTCGCTCGCGGCATTACGCGCGCGCGATTGCCGGTCCGCAACCAAGTGATCTGCACGCTCAATGACCCGCACGTGCCGGCGCGCGCCGAGATGCTTGGCACCACGCGTTCGGCCGCGGCGCTCGATCTTTGGCTCGACCGTCTCGACGGCGCCGTGGTGGCCATCGGCAACGCGCCGACCGCTTTGTTTCGTCTGCTCGACCTCATCGATAGCGGCGCGCCGAAGCCGGCGGCGATCCTCGGCATTCCGGTGGGTTTCGTCGGCGCGGCCGAATCGAAGGCGGCGCTCGCCGCCGATCCGCGCGGCGTGCCGTTCTTGACCGTGCGCGGGCGCATCGGCGGCAGCGCCATGACGGCCGCCGCCGTCAACGCGCTGGCGAGGGCCGGGCGATGAGCGTCGGCACGGGAAAACTGATCGGCGTCGGCGTCGGCCCGGGCGACCCGGATTTACTGACGCTCAAGGCCATGCGGGCACTCGGCGTAGCCGACGTGATCTCGTATTTTGCCAAGGCTGGGAATGCGAGCCATGCGCGCGCGATCGCGGCGGCGCATCTGCGCGCCGGAATAGCCGAACTGCCGCTTTTCTATCCCGTCACCACCGAGTTGCCGAAGTGCAGCGACGGCTATCGCGACGCCATTGCCGATTTTTATGACGGCGCTGCGGCCAAGATCGCGGCGCACCTAAAGGCCGGCCGCATGGTGGTCGTGCTCTGCGAGGGCGACCCGCTGTTCTACGGCTCCTACATGCATCTGCATGCGCGGCTGGCGGCGCGTTTTGCGACCGAGATCGTCGCCGGCGTCACCGGTATGTCGGGCTGCTGGTCGGCGGCGGGAATGCCGATCGCGCAGGGCAATGACGTTTTCACCGTGCTGCCGGCGACGCTGCCGGAAGATGAGCTTGCCCGCCGCCTGGCCGACTCCGATGCGGCCGTCGTCATGAAGGTCGGACGGCATCTGCCGAAGCTGCGCCGGGCGCTACAATGCAGCGGCCGGCTCGATCGGGCGATCTATGTCGAGCGCGGCACCATGGCGGATGCGAAGATGGTTCCGCTCGCGGCGAAGACCGACGACGACGCTCCCTACTTCGCTGTGGTTTTAGTCCCGGGATGGGAGGATCGGCCATGACGGGGCATGTCGCCGTCGTCGGAATCGGGCCCGGCGATGCCCGCTACCTCACGCCGGAAGCCGATGCGGCGCTCGCCGGCGTGGAGGCGCTCTACGGCTATGGCCGTTATCTCGATCGCGTGCCGGTGCGTGCGGGGCAAAGCCGCCATGCGTCCGACAACCGCGAAGAGCGTGCGCGCGCCGCCGCCGCGCTGCGACACGCCGCAAAGGGAGCGCGTGCCGCCATCGTTTCCGGCGGCGATCCGGGCGTGTTCGCCATGGCGGCCGCGGTCTGCGAGGAGATCGAATACGGGCCGGAGAGCTGGCGCGCGCTCGACATCGCCATCGTTCCCGGCGTTACCGCAATGCTTGCCGTCGCGGCGCGCATCGGCGCGCCGCTCGGCCACGATTTCTGCGCGCTCTCGCTGTCGGATAATCTCAAGCCGTGGGAGCTGATCGAGCGGCGGCTCGATGCCGCGGCGGCCGCGGGCTTCGTGATCGCGCTCTACAATCCGGTGTCGCGGGCGCGGCCGTGGCAATTTGGCGCCGCGCTCGAGCGCTTGCGCCGGCATCTGCCGCCAGCGACGCCCGTCGTTTTCGGCCGCTCGGTCGGGCGCACAAATGAAACAGTGAGCGTCACCACGCTGGATGCCGCGGACGCGGCGCCGGCCGACATGGCGACACTGGTCATCGTCGGCTCGCGCGACACCCGCGTCATCGCGCGTCCCGGGCGTTCTCCGCTCGTCTACACGCCGCGCGCGGTCACGGAGGCGAGCGCATGATCGAGCCAGGCGACCGCTTCCTCTACTGTGTTCACGGCGGGGGCGTCGGGCGCCGGCGGGCGGCGCAGCATGATCACCTCGATGCCGATTGCCCGCGCCGCGGCGATCTTGCCGTAGGTTGCGGCGCCGCCGCTATTCTTGGCGATCACCGCGTCGGTCCGGTGCGCGGTCATCAGCGCGCGGTCGGCAGATTCGCTGAACGGGCCGCGGCCGGTTACGTAGGTTGCGCGCGGCAGCGAAAGCGGGGGATCGACCGGATCGACGCTGCGGATCAAATAATGGTGCTGCGGCGCCTCCCGCAGCGGGGCGATTTCGTTGCGGCCAAGCGCGACGAAGACGCGGCGCGGCGTTTTTCCCAGCGCGCTCGCCGCCGCGCGCACGTCGCTCGCTTCAGTCCAGCGGTCGCCGGCGCTGGCCGCCCACGGCGCCCGGCGCAGCGCCACGAGCGGCAAATTGGATTTGCGCGCGGCCGTAACCGCGTTGGCCGAGATGACGCTGGCATACGGGTGCGTTGCATCGATCAGCACGTCGATCCGTTCGCGCACGAGATAATCCGCAAGCCCCGCGGCGCCGCCGAAGCCGCCTATCCGCACCGGTACCGGCTGGCGCGCTGGCGAAGCGGTGCGGCCGGCAAGCGAAAGCGTGATGTCAAGCCCGGCACGCTTTGCGAGGCGCTCGCCCAGCCCGCGCGCTTCCGCGGTGCCGCCGAGTATGAGGATTTTTGCCATGCCGCTTCCTGATGCGATCGAGCGCGAGAGTGCCGCATCGCCGCGTTGGCTGTCCATCGTCGGCATCGGCGAGGACGGCGTCGATGGCTTGAGCGCGTCGGCGCGCGGGCTCATCGGCTCAGCGGAAATCGTATTCGGCGGCCGGCGCCATCTCGCACTGGCGGCGCCGCTCATTCGCGGCGCGGCGCGGCCTTGGCCGAGCCCGTTCGACGGGGCGGCGGACGAGGTGCTGCGGCATCGCGGACGGCAAATCTGCGTTCTGGCCTCGGGCGATCCGTTCCATTACGGGATCGGCGCCGTTCTCGCGCCAAGTGTCGACGCAGGCGAGATGAACGTGGTGCCCGCGCCCTCCGCGTTCAGCCTGGCGGCGGCGCGCCTCGGCTGGTCGTTGCCGCACACAGTGCTCCTGTCGGTGCACGGCCGCATGCTCGATCTCGTGCGCCCGCATCTGCAGCCCGGGGCGCGTGCTTTGGCGCTCACTTCCGACGGCGAAGGACCGGGCGCGCTTGCAAAGCTTTTGGCGCAGACCGGATTCGGCGACTCGCGGCTGACGGTGTTGGAAGCGCTGGGCGGCCCGCGCGAACGCATCCGCAGCGCGCGTGCGGCTGCATTCGACTTCGGCGCGATCGATCCGCTCAATACGGTCGCGATCGAAGTCGAGGCCGCGCCGGATGCACGAATTCTGCCGCGGGCGCCCGGCCTTGCGGACAATTTGTTCGAACACGACGGCCAGATCACCAAGCGCGAGGTCCGCGCCGTGACGTTGTCGGCGCTGGCGCCGCGGCGCGGTGAACTCCTTTGCGACATCGGCGCCGGCTCTGGCTCGGTCGCGATCGAATGGATGTTGGCCGATCCGGCGATGCGCGCCATCGCCGTCGAGCGGCGTGCCGACCGCGCCGCGCGCATCCGGCGTAACGCCGCCGCCTTCGGCGTGCCGGGACTGCGGATCGTGGAAGACGCCGCGCCGGCCGCGCTCGGCTCGCTGCCGACGCCGGACGCGATATTTGTTGGCGGCGGCGCTAGCGATGCCGGCGTGCTCGATGCCGCGGCGCGCGCGCTGCGGCCGGGCGGCCGCCTCGTTGTCAATGCGGTGACGCTCGAGACCGAAGCGTTGTTGCTGGCGCGTCACGCAACGCTCGGCGGCGAACTCACGCGTATCGCCGTATCGCGAGCAGAGCCGGTCGGAGCGAGAACCGGCTGGCGCGCCGCGATGCCGGTGACGCAATGGACCTGGACCAAGCCATGATCGTCGCCGGCATCGGATGCAGACGGGGAGCGCCGGCGCTCAATATCGAAGCGGCGATCCGTGCGGCGCTCGTGCGCGCCGGCGTTTCCGCCAATGCGCTCAACGCCATCGCAACGAGCGCGGCAAAGCGCGGGGAGCCCGCGATCGCAGCGGCGGCGACAAATCTCGGCGTCGGAATCGTGCTGGTTTCGGAAGACGATTTGCGTGCTGCAAGCGATCGGGCGCAGACGCGTTCCGAGCGCGTGCTCAGGATCGTGGGCGTAGCATCGGTCGCGGAGGCCGCCGCGCTTGCCGTAGCGGGACCGGCGGCGCGGCTGATCGCACCACGCTTGATTATCGGCGCCGCGACGTGCGCGCTTGCGGCTTCCGGAGAGGCGGCATGACCGTGCATTTCATCGGCGCGGGGCCGGGCGCGGCGGACCTCATCACGGTGCGAGGCCGCGATCTCATCGGGCGCTGCCCGGTCTGCCTCTATGCCGGATCGATTGTGCCGCGCGAACTGCTCGGCTTTTGCCCGCCCGGCGCCCGCATTGTCGACACGGCGCCGCTGTCGCTCGAGGAAATCGAAGTCGAGTTTGCGTCCGCGCACGCCGCCGGTCTCGACGTGGCGCGGCTGCATTCCGGCGATCTGTCGATCTACAGCGCGCTCGCCGAGCAGCTGCGCCGGCTCAAGCGCCGCGGCATCCCCTGCACGCTCACGCCGGGCGTGCCGGCTTTCGCCGCCGCCGCCGCGGTGCTGGAATGCGAACTGACGGTGCCTGAAATCGCGCAAAGCGTGGTGCTTACCCGCGTCGGCGGCCGCGCCTCGCGCATGCCGGAGGCGGAAAAGCTCGCAACGTTCGCCGCCAGCGGCGCCACCCTTGTCATCCACCTGGCCATCCATGCCATCGAAACAATCGTGCATGAGCTGACGCCGATTTATGGCGCCGATTGCCCGGCGGCGGTCGTCGCGCAGGCAAGCACGCCGGCGCAACGTATCCTGCGCGCCACGCTCGCCGATATTCGTTCGCAAGTTTCCCGGGCGGGGATCGAGCGCACGGCGCTCATCCTCGTCGGCCGCGCGCTTGCAGCGGAAAATTTCCGCGAGAGCGCGCTTTACGACGCGGATTATCGCCGCCGCTTCAGGGGAGGCGCCGCTTGAACAGACGCTCAAACCTTGAACGGCGCACGGCCGACCAAATTCCGCTCACGGTCAAACAAGACGATTTCGATGGCGATGTCGCGGCCTGCCACGACCTGCTCGGCCGTTTGTTGCGCCGCGCGCGCGACCGCGTCGCCGAGTGCGATGCCTTCGGCTTGCGCAAGCGCAAAAGCTTCAGCGGCCGTGTTGGCGGCTATAATGCGCGCGCAAAGTTCGTCCGAGCCGCCGGCCGCGTGCGCAAAGCTCGCAAGCTGCGCAAGATCGACGACGCCGCGCTTGGAGTGCAGATCGGTGAGCCCCTGCGCGAGCTTGGTCATCTTGGCGACGCCGCCGGCGATGGTGACGCGCGGCAGCGGATGTTTTCGCAGATATTTGAGCATGCCGCCGACGAAATCGCCCATGTCGATGAGCGCAATGTCCGGCAAATTGTAGAGCTTTTGCGCGCCGGCTTCGGACGCGGCGCCGGTGGCGGCGGCGACATGCGCAAGCCCGGAGGCGCGGGCGACATCGATGCCTTGATGGATCGAGGCAATCCAGGCCGAGCACGAATAGGGCACGACGATTCCGGTGGTGCCGAGGATCGACAAGCCGCCGACGATGCCGAGGCGTCCGTTGAGCGTCCTTGCCGCCAGCTTCTCGCCGCCCGGAATGGCGATCTCGACCTCGGCATCGGCCGCGCATCCGGCCGCTGCCGCGATCTCGGCGATGGCGTCGCGGATCATGCGGCGCGGCACCGGATTGATGGCGGGTTCGCCCGGCGGCAGCGGAAGGCCGGGCCGCGTGACCGTGCCGACGCCGCCGCCGGCGCGGAAAGTCACGCCGGCGCCGGGCGCGCCGGCGCGCACCGTTGCGAGGACCAGCGCGCCGTGGGTCACGTCGGGGTCGTCGCCGGCGTCCTTGATCACGCCGGCGGTCGCGGCGCCTTCGTCTTTGCGCGTCAGCGCCAGCGCGAAGCTCGGCCGCTCGCCGCGCGGCAGCGTTACTTCGACCGGATCGGGAAATTCGCCAGTCATGAGCGCGGCGAACGCAGCCTTCGCCGCTGCGGCGGCGCAGGTGCCGGTAGTCCAACCCCGGCGCAGCGGGCGTTCCTCCTTGGCCATGTTTTTTCCTTTAATCCGGCGCGCGCCGGACGTCACCAATGCAGCGTCGCGCCAAGGAGTGCGCCATGACCGCGTGGGATGCGCTGGCGGCGCGACGCACCGGCGTTCCGGTCTTTCCCCCGGGCCATGTCTGGCTTGCCGGTGCCGGACCGGGCGATCCCGGGCTGCTGACGCTCGATGCGCTCGCCGGCCTCGCGCAGGCCGGCGTGATCGTACACGACGCGCTGGTCGACGCCCGCGTGCTGGCGCTCGCCGGCGCGCAAGCGAGGCTCGAGTTTGCCGGCAAGCGCGGGGGCAAGCCGTCGGCCACGCAGGCCGACATCAGCCGGCGCCTCATCGCGCTGGCGCGCGCGGGGCAGCGCGTGCTGCGGCTCAAGGGCGGCGATCCGTTCGTGTTCGGGCGCGGCGGCGAGGAAGCGGCTGCGCTTGCCGCCGCCGGCGTTCCTTTCCGCGTCATTCCCGGAGTCACCGCCGGCCTCGCCGCGCTGGCGGCGGCGGGGATTCCGGCAACGCTGCGAGGCACCAACCGCGCCGTGATCTTCGCCGCCGGGCACGGCGCCGAGGAGGATTTCGATTGGGCGCCGCTCGTGCGCGCCGGGCAGCCGATCGTGCTCTACATGGTGATGCACAACCTGGAGCGGATTACAGCAGCATTGCTGGACGCCGGACTGGCGGCAGATACGCCGGCCGCCGTGATCGCTTCGGCGACCACGCCGAAGGAGCGCGTCCTCGTCTCCACGCTGGAAGCGCTTTCCGCCGCCGTGCGCGAGCATAAAATCGAGCCGCCCGCGATCGTGGTGATCGGCGAGATCGTGAAGATGCGTGCACGCCTGATCGGAGTGCAAGCATCGGCCGAAGAGGACTCGATGTGACCGCGCGCGGTCTTATCGTTGCGGCGCCGCATTCCGGCGCCGGCAAGACGACGGTGACGCTTGCGCTTCTGTCCGCGCTTACACGCCGCGGCGTCGCGGTGCGCGCGGCGAAAGCCGGGCCCGATTACATCGATCCCGCATTCCATGCCGCCGTCGCCGGGTCTGCGAGCGTCAATCTCGATTCCTGGGCCATGCCACCGGCGCTGCTTGACGCGTTGGCTGTGCAGGCTGCGGGCGGCGCCGATATCTTCGTGATCGAAGGGGTCATGGGCCTGTTCGATGGTGCGGCCGGCGCGCCCGGCCGGCGCGGCGCGACCGCCGATCTCGCCGCGCATTTCCGCTTGCCGGTCGTGCTCGTGCTCGACGTGGCGCGCCAGGCGCAGTCGGCGGCGGCTTTGGTGCGAGGTTTTGCCGCGCATGACGCGGCGGTGCGCATCGCCGGCGTCATCCTCAATCGCGTCGGCAGCGAGCGGCATCGCGCGCTCGTTACCGAAGCCATTGCCGCGCTGGGCGTTGCCGTGCTCGGCGCCGTGCCGCGCGAAGCGGCGCTGGCACTGCCGGAGCGCCATCTCGGCCTCGTTCAGGCCAGCGAGCATGCCGATGTTAAAACGCTGGTCGAGCGCCTTGCCGCAATGGCGGAACGCCATCTCGATCTCGATGCGATCGTCGCCAGCGCCGCGCCGCTCACGATCGCCACGCCGAACGATGAAATCACCTGCGCGCCGGCGCTGCCGCCGCCCGGCCAGCGTGTTGCGCTCGCTTGCGATCAAGCTTTCAGCTTCGTCTACCCGCACGTCGTGGCGGCGTGGCGGTACGCCGGTGCCGAAATTTTCCCGTTTTCGCCGCTCGCCGACGAGCCGCCGCCGGAGCGCGCCGATAGCTGCTGGCTGCCGGGCGGCTATCCGGAACTGCACGCCGATGCGCTCGCCGCGGCGCTGCGCTTTTCCACCGGATTGCGGCAGTTCGCCGAGACGCGCCCGGTGCATGGCGAGTGCGGCGGCTACATGGTGTTGGGCGAACGCCTTGAAGACGCGGCAGGGCGAAGCCACGCCATGACCGGGTTGCTCGGTCATTCGACGAGCTTCGCCAAACGCAAGTTACACCTTGGCTACCGCAGCGCGCGGCTTTTGTCAGATTGTGCTCTTGGCCGGAAAGGCGGCATCGTTCGCGGCCACGAATTCCACTACGCCACGATGACTTCCGCCGGCAGCGACGAATCGTTTGCCGAATTTTTTGACGGCGAAGGCCGAGCGCTAGGTACAACGGGAACAAGGCGGGGACGCGTCACCGGGACGTTTTTTCACGCCATTGCCGCGGCGTAAAAATGCGGGTCGCTTAGCCTGCCGCTTTCGGTGCCTGCATCGTATCGTCGCTTGGCTTATCCGAAACGCCGGCCTCGGCAAACGTCGCCATTCCAGTGTGGCAGGCGAGCGCCGCGCGCAGGATGAGGAGCGCCAGCGCCGCGCCGGAGGCTTCGCCGAGCCGCATGTTGAGATCGACGAGCGGCTTTAAGCCCAGTTCATCGAGCAGCATGCGGTGGCCGGCTTCGGCCGAGACATGACCGGCCAGCGCGTGCGCCAGCGTATCGGCGCGCAGCTTTGCCAGCGGCGCGACCGCGGCGGTGCAGACGAAGCCGTCGAGCAGCACTGGAATGCGCTGCCGTCGCGCCGCCAATACCGCGCCGAGAATGGCGGCGAGTTCGCGCCCGCCGAGCGCCGCGGCGACCATCAGCGGATCGTGCAGCAATGCGGCATGACGGGTCAGCGCGCGGTCGATGACGGCGCGCTTGCGCGCGAATCCCTCGTCATCGACCCCGGTGCCGCGGCCGGCCCAGCGCGCGCCGCCGCCGCCGAACAATGCCGCCGCGACGGCTGCCGCCGCCGTGGTATTGCCAATGCCCATTTCGCCGACGCAGATGAGATCGCACCGCGGCGATACCGCCTGGTAGCCCGCCGTCACCGCGGCGATGAACTCCGGTTCGGTCATCGCCGGTTGTTCGGTGAAATCGGCGGTCGGCCGATCGAGCGAGAGCGGAATGACGCGCAGCGCCGCGCCTGCGGTGCGCGCGAGCTGATTGATGGCGGCGCCGCCGGCGGAAAAATTCGCCACCATCTGTGCGGTGACTTCGGCCGGATAGGCCGACACGCCGAGACGGGTGACGCCGTGATTGCCGGCGAACACGAGAATCTCGACGCGCTCCAGTCGCGGCGGCGAAAAGCCCTGCCAGTGCGCGAGGAAGCCGACGAGATCCTCGAGCCGGCCGAGGCTCTTCGGCGGCTTGGTCAGCACGGCTTCGCGCGCCGCCACGGCCGCGCTCGCGGCCGGATGCCCGCTCGGCAGGTCGAGACAGAGGGCGCGCAGTTGCGAAAAAGAGGTAAAATCTGTCATCGTGGGTTGACTCACTTGCGGCTTAGGCCCTGGCCTGTGTCTAGCAAATCGCCGCCGCCGCCGCCATAAAGGCCGCGCGCGAAACGAGAACGACGATGACCATCGACGAGGCGTGGCTAAGAGAGCGCGCCAACGATCTCAAGGCGGGCATTCTCTTTTTAACTCGGCTCCGCTACGGGCCGGCAATGCCGGTCGGCGGCGCCGCGATTGCGCGGGCGGCTTGGGCGTTCCCGGTCGCCGGCGTTGTCGTCGGCCTCATCGGCGCCGTGGTCTATCTGCTCGCGCACCGGGCGGGCTTGCCTTCGTGGCCGGCCGCGGCGCTCGCCGTCGCCGCGACCATGGCGGTCACCGGCTGCCTGCATGAGGACGGGCTCGCCGACACCACCGACGGTTTCGGCGGCGGCAGGATACGCGAAGCAAAACTCGGCATCATGCGCGACAGCCGGATCGGCGCTTACGGCGTCTGCGCCTTGACGCTTTCGATCCTGCTTCGCGTCAGCGCGCTCGCCAGCCTCGGCGCGCCGGCGCTGGTCGTGCCGGCGCTGATCGCGGCGCATGGCGCAGCGCGCGCGGTATTGCCGGTGTTCATGTTTTTCGTGCCGCCGGCGCGCAGCGACGGACTTTCGGCCAACGCCGGCCAGCCGCCGCGCGAGAGCGTTGCCGCAGCCGCCGTGCTGGGAATTCTGATCCTCGTGCTCTGCCTCGGCCTCGGGCATGGGCTCGTGGCGCTGATATTGCTCGCGATCGTCACCGCGTTCCTGGCGTGGCTGAGCGTTTCCCAGATCGACGGTCAGACCGGCGACGTGTTGGGCGCGGTCGAGCAGGTGGCCGAAATCGTCATCCTGCTCGTCGCGTTGTACTGAGGGCGGCGGATTATCCCGTTGCGCAAATTTTGCGCAGGCGGCGCTTCCGACAACCACCCGCACCAGACGTTTAACGGTGAGTGATTGCTAAATCAAAATTTTGCAGCGCGCGCTCGACCGACGAGGCGATTGCATTCGTCGCCGATATCAAGAAGCGCGGCCGCTATCAGCAGGACGTGTATTAAAGTATTTCCACAGCGCGTTTCCCGGGCGCAGCGCAGCACGAAGTGATGCGCTGCAGACCCGGGATCGTAATGATCTCCGCGTCTGCGGCGATCCCGGATCAGCGGTGCACCGCTACGCGCTGCACCGCATCCGGGAAACGCAAGGAACAGGTCACGCCGCTTTGCGCCCCTCATCCGGTTCGAGCGGCAGCTTGACCGGCTGTTTGAGCTTCGCCGAGAGGTCGAGCGCCTTGGTGAGCATCAGCCGGTTATGCGCTTCGGCGGCAGTGGCGGCCGGCGTCGGCAGGCCAAGCGACACGCGGTTGAGGAACGAATCGGTTTCTTCGCGCATCGGGCCGCGCAGCTCGCCGAGCGCCATGTCGCCGGGCGGATAGGAGCCGAGAAAATCGACCAGCCGGCTCCGGTCCGGCGCGTAGCCCTCGCTCTGCGGCGCCGAGACCGCAAGCACCATGTCGCGATGGGTGTCATCGATGGTGAGGACGCCGTGGGTGCCGTTGATGCCGACTTCCAGGCTGTAGACGGCGCCCGGCCAGGTGACCGGCAGCGCCCAGGAAATGTTGAGGTGATAGACGGTGCCGTCGGCGCACATGATCATGCCGGCGGTGGCGTCGATGCCCCGATAGAGCGGCCCCAAAACCTTGTCGATCGAGCGCGCGTAGCATTCGACCGGCTGTTTGCCTTCGAGATACCACATGACGATATCGAGGGCGTGCGTGCCCGAGATCACCATGGGCGAGATCGTCGCCGGATCGTCGGTGCGCTTGTAATTGTCGATGGCGACGAGCCGGTTCATGAACGCGCGCGAGGTCACCATGGTGACGTCGCCGAGCGCGCCGCTCTTCACCTTTTCCTTGCCGGCGAGCCATTTGCGGCGGAAGCGCTGGGTGTAGCCGACCACCGCGTCGAGCTTGGCGTCGGTAATCGCCTTGAGCACGCGGGCGGATTGGGCGAGATCGGTCGCCAGCGGCTTTTCGATCAGCATCGGCACGCCGCGCTCGACCGCCGCCATGACCGGTTCGACGTGCAGGTGCTCGTCGGTGGCGACGATCGCAGCCGTGACTTCCGGCCGCGCCAGCAGTTCGCGATGGCTCGTGGTGATGAAATCGGCGCCGATGCGCGCACCGACATCGCCGCCGCGGTTGTGGTTGAGCTCGGCGATGCCGATCCATTCGACCGCGGGATGGCGCATTGCCGCTTCGCCGCGGAACAACCCGACGCGGCCGGCGCCGACGATGGCAAGCCCGATGCCCTTGGCGTTCTTCTTCATACGTTCAGTCCCGCGCGGTTCTTAGCTTTAAGTTCGGCGATCCCGGAAATCGTCTCGTTGGTCAGCGGCAGATCGATAGGCTGGTTGCGATCGGCCGATAAATCGGCCGCGCTATATGTCTCCATCACGCGCCGCGCGCTTTCCGGCGTCACCATCACCGCGGTGCCGCGGATGCAGGCTTCGAGGAAATGGATCGTCTCCGGCCCGATGCCGCCGGCGAATACGTGGTCGACCCACTCGCCGGGCATGGTCGACATCGGGAATTCCTGGCCGTTTTTTGCGGTATTGAGCCAGTTGTCGCGCTGGGTGTCGTCGAGCGTCAGCGCGCCCTCGGTGCCGGTAATCTCGATCCAGGTCGAGCAGTAGTTCGGATAGCTCGGCGGCAAATTCCAGCCGCCGCCGATCATCACGATGACGCCGTTGTCCATCGTGACGGTGGTGAACATCACGTCATGCGAGCCGTTCACCGGCTGCATGTAGCCGTAGGCGCCCTGGCTGTAGACGCGGACGGGCTTGGCCGGCTCAAGCAGCCAGAAAACGAAATCGAGGTCGTGGGTCGATTCCATGACCACCGGCGACAGCCGCACCCGGCTTGCGATCTTCTTGCCGAGTTCGCGCGAGAGGTGGCGGCTGACCAGCACGGAAACGACCTTGCCGAGCGTTCCGTCGTCGATCTTTTTCTTGGCGAAGGCGATCTTCGGATTGAACCGCTGCGAATAACCGATGGTGAATTTAAGATTGTTGCGCTTCGACAATTGGATCAGCTCGTCGGCTTCCCACAATTCGAGCGCAATCGGCTTTTCCAGCATGACGTTCTTGCCGGACTTCAGGCAGTCGCGCGCGATCGGATAGTGATTCGCTTCCGGCGTGGTCGAGACGTAGACGACGCGGATATTGTCGTTTTTGATGAGATCGCGATAGTCGAGCGTGGCGCTCGCCGGCTTATACAGCTTTTTCACCTCAGCAAGCCGGTCCGGCTTGATGTCGCACAGGTGCAATTTATCGACCAAGGCCGTGCGCGCCAGCGCCTCCGCGCGGAGGCCGCCGATCCAGCCGACGCCGATCACCGCCGCTTCCACCGTCTTCACCGAAAGCTTCCTCACTTTTTACGGGCGCATAAAGACCATGACGCGACGAGGTGCGCAATGCTTCACCTCTCCCCGCGCGCGGGGAGAGGTCGAGTGAGCGAAGCGAGCGAGGGTGAGGGGGCGTTGCCGCGATTCTGAGCCAAGCGGAGAGGCCCCCTCACCCCAACCCTCTCCCCGCGTGCGGGGAGAGGGTTGGGGTGAGGG